>SL_5KL_010_SEDDRAFT_10000029_pt1 | contig 72254 bp, 72 predicted proteins | sample SodLakKL_010_SED_FD_9118 | JGI IMG/M metagenome (IMG submission 9118)
CCCGCTTGCATATATGTATCCTATGTTTACGGAAACATTATCGTATGCCGTCCGCCCGTCTGCGTCATAAACCTCGGTTTTTATAGTATAAAAACCTTTGCTTTCTTCTTTTGTATTCCAGGTGTAGGTATATGGAGCAGAGGTCTTTGTTGAATAAAGGGAGTCGTTTATATAATACTTTACTTTTTCTATTCCGGCACTGGCTTGAATATCGGCCGTAATATCAACAGATGGGGAGGTGATGGCTTTTCCGTCCCATGGATTTGTTATAGTAACTGACACCGGATTTATTGAGACTTTAATCTGATCGGTTGCCGTGTGTTCATGCGCATCATATGCCTTAACTTTTATTTTATAAGAGCCGGTAGATAAAGCCGTGGTATCCCAGGAGTGGCTGTAGGGATAAGAAGTGGCAGTGTTTTTCACTACATCATTTATATAAAAAACAACTTTATCAATCTCGGCATCTGACTCTACGTCAGTTGTTATATCTACCGCTCCGTAAACAATTTCTCCGTCAGAAGGGTTTGTTATACTAACCGATACCGGTCCTATAGATACACTGATCCGGTCACTGGCGGTGCGTCCATCTTCATCGTACGCCTTAACTTTTATTGTATAAAATCCTGTAATTGGCGTCTCCCAGGAATATATATAAGGAGGTTCTGTATCGATGTAATTAAGAGAATATCCGTCTATATAAAACTCAACTTTTTTTATTTCAGTGACTGATTTTACATCTGCTTCTATATCAACAGTTCCTGAAACATTTTCTGTGTCTGAAGGATTTATTATGGAAACTGAAAGCGCAGCGTCTTTTACTTTTTCATCCATATCCTGAGCTCTGTCACTTATTATTGAAGGAAGACCAATAAATGCGCTGCTTGTTCCCGCTGCTATGAATAATATGGTTGGAATTAATATAATTTTTGCTTTGAGTCTTTTCACTCCTGAGCTCCCATGTTGAAATAATAATTCAACCCAATATTTCCCATTATTTGAAAATAGTTTCCTGTTACATCAAAGTCTTTATCCGCCATATGTATGAATACAGGACCTATATCCAGCTGCAGGGTTATATTATCCGTTGCACTGATTTCAATCCCGGCATAAGGAGAAAAAGCAACACCGGAACCTTCGCTTACATCTCCCTCGTATATTATGTAAGCAAGCTCCAGTCCTGAATAAACCAGTTCTGAAAAATAATAGTTTCCCCGTATTCCTCCGGCAAAAACATCGTTTGCTAATTGTATTTTTGGTTCGAGAGCTATGTATTTAGTTACAAAATATTTAAAACTTATCCCTGGATAGTTTAAACCTAACCCCATTTTGTTTTCGAATTGGGCTAAAACTGGTGATGAAATAAAAAGCAAATAGATTAAGATTAATATTTTTTTCATTTTTAATTTTTGGTTTTGTTTAAAATGTCATTTTCAAGTTTACTTAATATTTTGTTTGTTTTCAATTGACTTCATTTTTTTTATAGAAGCGCTTTTTTTACACAGAAAATATTGAAAGTTTTACAGTTAAGGGCTTTCTCTTATGGAATAATTGGGGAAGCAGTGAATAGGGTATCAGATTAAGATAGATTTAAAATTAATTAGAATAAGTCATAAAGTATAAGTCCGGCTTGGGGGTTGACAGGGGTGGGGAAATATGTTTTATTTATATCATGATAAAAGTTGAGAAGGAAAATTGCATTAAGGTAAATGAAAACTGGTGGTGGCGCATGTAGAGGTGCGCCTTATCAAACCAGGAAGGGCGCGCTTCAAGGAGCGGCCCGGTAGAAGTTAAACGGGTCAAATATGACCCGGTTTTTTTTTTATGTGTAAATTTAAGGTAAGATTAATAATATGGGTAAAGAAGTAGTAAGTGAAAAAATTTTAGCGGATTATTTGACTCCGGCGGCTGCGTTTTCCCTGCTGGATAATAACGGTTATTCATTTCTTCTTGAAAGCGCGGAGAGGGGAAAGACCGGGCGTTATTCATTTATCGGTTTTTCACCACGCAGGGTATATGTTCTTCACGAAAATAAAGTGGATATACTCGGCAGAAACAGCCGGGGAGAATACAGTAAACATAAGTCGGTAAAGACAGATGATCCCGTGGGGTATCTGGAAAAAATACAGGAAAAATACAAAATTTCCTCTCCGGAAGAGTTGCCGCCTTTCTGCGGCGGTTTGGTGGGGTATGCTTCTTACGAGATAATTAAAACCTGGGAGAATATTCATTTTGATGTCAGCGCGGATCCTGATCTTCCGCTTGGGGTATTTATGTTTGTGGATGAAACGGTTGCTTTCGATCATCTTTATAATACCGCGCATATAATAAAACTGGATATTAAGTCTGATAGATCCGCTGCTTTGAAAAGGGTGCGGGAGATTAAGTCAATTCTCACCTCTCCCCAGATAAAACAGGAGCAGCTTGGTGATGTTTCCTGCGGGGTGGAAAAATACAGCTCCAATTTTACGAAAGAGGAATATATGGCCGCTGTAAAGAGAATAAAGGAAAAAATATTCAGCGGAGAAATAATTCAGGGAGTGCTATCCCAGCGGCTGCATGCAAAGAGAAAGGGCGATTCTTTTAATTACTACAGGAGGCTGAGAGCCCTCAATCCTTCACCCTACATGTTTTTTATGCGGCTGGGAGAATTAATACTTTGCGGTTCATCACCGGAGGTTATGGTAAAGAAAACCGGTTCCAGGGCGGTTTTACGTCCGATAGCCGGGACAAGGCCGAGGCATAAGAATGCGCAGAAGGAAAAGAGAATTGAAGAGGAGTTGAAATCCGATTCCAAAGAAAGAGCTGAGCACGTGATGCTTGTTGACCTGGGCAGAAATGACCTTTCCAGGGTATGCAGAAGCGGCAGCGTAAAGTATTCAGGTTTGATGACGGTTGAAAAGTATTCGCATGTGATGCATCTTGTGACGTCAGTTTCCGGGGAACTCAAGCCCCGGGTAGGCTGCAGCGAGCTTTTCAAGGCGTGTTTTCCGGCGGGTACGGTAAGCGGCGCTCCAAAGATAAGAGCAATTAAGATTATAGCGCAGGAGGAGAAGATGGCCCGGGGGCCTTACGCCGGCGCGGTGGGCTATATGTCTTTTTCGGGGGATATGGATATGTGCATTGCAATAAGAACGATGCTTATTCACGGGGACAGGGTCTATGTTCAGGCGGGTGCCGGTATAGTGGCCGATTCGGTGCCCGAAAAGGAGTATCAGGAGACGTTAAGCAAGGCGGAGGCGCTTTGCAGGGGTTGAGTGTTTCTTAAAATATGGAGAAGTTATGATTAAAACTGCTATAAGTAAACTTTACAGAGGAGAAAATCTGGATTCCGGGGAAATGAGGGAGTCCATGAGTGAGATAATGGAGGGGAGGGCAGAGCCGGCTCAGATAGGGGCTTTTCTTGTTCTTCTGGGCAGAAAAGGGGAGACTGTTGAAGAGATAACCCAGGCGGCGAAAGTTATGAGGTCGAAATCGGTCAGGATTATTTCGCCCGGAGAGGTCGTTGACACCTGCTCGACCGGAGGTTCGGGAGCCAAAAGGTTCAACATTTCTACTACAACGGCATTTGTTCTTGCAGGGATGGGGCTTAAGGTGGCAAAACACGGAAACAGAGCGGTATCCTCAAGCTGCGGCTCCGCGGATGTTCTTTCAGGCCTGGGAGCGGATATTGATCTGCCGGCTGAGAAGGTTGAAAAATGCTTGAGGGATACAGGGATTTGCTTTATGTTTGCCCCTGTGTTTCACCGGGCCATGAAACACGCGATGGGCCCCAGAAAACAGCTCGGTGTAAGAACAGTTTTTAACATATTGGGTCCGCTTACCAGCCCTGCGGCGGCTGAGTATCAGCTCCTTGGCGTCTTTGATCCTTCTTTAGTTGACACCCTCGCACTGGTTTTAAATAACCTTGGGGTTAAAAGGGCCATGGTTGTTCACGGTGAGGGGCTTGACGAGATTACTCTTTCGGGAACCACGGTTGCGGCTGAAGTATCAGGGGGGAAAGTAAGAAAAAGAGAGCTTAATCCTGGAGATTTCGGTTTGCCTTCATACAGCGCCGATGAAATAGAGGGAGGGGATATAAAAGCAAACAGCAGGATTATGAAGTCTGTTCTGGAGGGCAGTGGAGGGGCCTGCAGGGATATTGTTCTGGCAAATGCCTCCGGCGGGTTTTTTGTGACAGGAAAGGCCGCGAACCTCAGGGAAGGGGTGGAGATGGCAAGGGAGTCAATCGATTCGGGAAGAGCTTTAGGCAAGCTTAAGGAGTTCATAGAAACCACAAAGAGGGTGAAGAAGTGAGAATTGCGGTAATAGACAATTACGATTCTTTCGTTTATAATCTATGCGATTATTTTGGAAGGCATCCGGGAGTGGAGCTCAGTGTTTATAGGAATGATGAGATAGAGGTTGAAGAAGCAGTTAAGGAAGCTGCCGATTGTTTCGTTATATCCCCGGGGCCGGGCAGGCCCGAAAAGGCCGGAATAAGCATGGAATTAATCAAAAACATGCCGGAGGGAATGCCTCTGTTAGGTGTCTGCCTGGGGCATCAGGCCCTGGCTTGCGCTTTCGGAGGAAGCGTTGAGAGGGCCCCTGAAATATTTCACGGGAAGACATCAGAGGTCTTTCATGAAGAGGATGAGCTTTTTTCCGGAATACCGTCCCCTTTTGAAGCAGCGAGATATCATTCACTGATTGTTTCCGGAGATTCTTTTCCGGCAGACCTTGAAATTACGGCAAAGACCTCACGGGGGGAGATAATGGGTATAAAACACAGGGAATTGCCTTTGTACGGGGTACAGTTTCATCCTGAGTCGATATTAACCGGAGATGGGCTTAAGCTTGTTGAAAACTTTATGGGTATTGTAAAAAGGAATAAAAAATAATGGGTTTTCTTGAAGAGATATCCGAGCATAAAAAGTATTTAATAAAAGAAAAGAAAAAGTACTACAGGGAGTGTGAAAAAAAAGCTTCTTCAGCCGGGGGCATTCCGGGAAGGTTTTTCGATGCTCTATCATCTCCCGGGATAAGCTTTATTGCCGAGGTTAAGACCTCCTCGCCCCTTAAAGGCAGGATAAGTGAATACTCGAAGCTGCAGCTGGCTGAATTTTATGAAGAAGCCGGAGCAGATGCCTTATCTGTTCTTACGGAAGAGAAATATTTTAATGGTTCTGCGGATGATATTGCGAAGGTTAAGAAAGTGTTTTCAGGCCCGGTTTTAATGAAGGATTTTGTTGTTTCCGAGTATCAGATATTTGAGGCGGCAGTCTCCGAAGCCGACGCTGTTCTTCTCATATCAGAGCTTCTGGGAAAAAAGAGGCTGAAAAAATTCATTTCACTTGCTGAAGAGGCGGGGCTGGATGTATTGGCCGAAGCGCACAGCAGGAAAGCTCTTGAGGAAAGCCTCGAGGCTGGGGCTCGTATTGCCGGGGTTAACATACGCGATCTGGGCTCGCTTAAACTTCATCCAGAGAGAGCGCTGGAGCTCCTTGATACAATACCTGAAGATGTCCTGGGCGTGGCGGAAAGCGGCATCGGAGAAAGGAGTAGGGTTATAGAGCTTGAGAATGCGGGCTTTGATGCGGTTTTAGTCGGTTCTTCGCTTGTTTCGGACCTGTCCCCCAAAAAGAAGCTCAGGGAACTTATGGGAAAATGACTCTTATAAAAATATGCGGAATAACAAATAAACTGGACAGGGATTTTTGCCTGGATGCGGGTGTTGACCTTCTGGGTTTTAACTTTTATCCCGGTTCAAAGCGCTATGTGGATATTGAAAAACTCGAAGTTCTTGTTCCAGAAAAGCTGAGAGATGTATCCGTAATAGTGGGGGTCAATATGGGCACACGGGGTTGGGAAAATGTTATCCGGAGAGTTCACCCTGGTTATATTCAGATGCATGGGGATGAGACATTGGATGAAGCCTGTTCTGTTAAAAAAACTTTTCCCGATGTTAAGATTATAAAGAGAATAGATTCTTCAAGTGAGGTGCTTGAAGAAGAGGCCGGGAAGGCACTTGAAGCCGCCGATTTTGTTATCTGCGACGCTTCCGGAGATTTTTACGGGGGTTCGGGAAAATCCTTTGACTGGAGTCTTCTTGAAAAACTCTCCGCGGATATAAGAGGGCGGCTTTTTCTTGCCGGAGGCATTACCCATGAGAACGTTTCAAGGGCCTCATCTTACGGGGTCTATGCCGTTGATATAGCCACGGGAAGCGAGTCTGAGCCGGGCAGGAAAAGCAAAGGGAAGGTTGAGAAGATAGTAAGGCAGGTAAAAAGCTTATGAAAAAAAGAGGATATTACGGGGCTTTCGGAGGCAGGTATGTTCCCGAGACCCTGATGGGGGCTTTGAATGAGTTAACCCGGGAATATAACAGGCTTAAGAGGGAAAGGGAATTTAAAGAAAGATTGAAAAAACTCCTTGAGGATTACGCCGGCAGGCCGACGCCCCTTTATTTTTCAGAGAAAATATCCGGCCTCTGCGGATGCAGTGTATATCTAAAAAGAGAGGATTTATGCCATACGGGCGCTCATAAGATAAACAACGCCCTGGGACAGGCGCTTGTCGCTTTAAAACTGGGAAAAAAAGAGATAATTGCAGAAACAGGAGCCGGCCAGCATGGTGTGGCGGCTGCTACAGCAGCGGCTCTGCTGGGCATTGACTGCAGGGTTTTTATGGGCAGCAAAGATATGGAAAGGCAGTCCGAAAATGTATCCAGGATGGAGCTTTTAGGAGCCAGAATTCATCCTGTGGAAGAAGGCAGCGCAACATTAAAAGAAGCCGTTAATGCAGCCGTTAGATGCTGGAGCGGCAACCCGGAGGACATATACTACCTGCTGGGGTCTTGCGTGGGCCCTCATCCCTACCCCATGATGGTCAGGGATTTTCAGTCGGTTATCGGCAAAGAGGTAAAAATGCAGCTTAAAAAAACTCCCACACACCTTGTTGCCTGTGTCGGCGGGGGATCAAACTCAATAGGCCTTTTCTATCCATTTTTTAAAGATAAAATAAAAATGACAGGGGTTGAGGCGGCAGGCGCTGCATCTCTGGTAAACGGAAATGTCGGTGTTCTGCATGGGGCGAAAAGCTACATTTTATATGACAGAGACGGACAGGTGAGAAATACTCACTCAATAGCTCCCGGCCTTGATTATTCTGCAGTAGGCCCGGAGCACGCATTTTATAAAACTTCGGGCAGGGCCGAGTACAGGAAGGCGGAGGATTCCCAGGCTTTGAAGGCGTTTGACTGGATGATAAGAAATGAGGGAATAATTCCTGCGCTTGAATCCGCTCATGCCATTGCCTGGGTAATGGAAAATAAGTGGAAAAGGGATGATGTCGTGGTTATTTGTCTTTCCGGCAGGGGAGAGAAGGACCTGCCGATTGTTAGAAAAATGAAAGGGTGTGGATTATGAAGCGTCTTGAAGATAAAGTAGCGGAGCTGTCATCATCGGGCAGGACCGGGCTGAGTTTTTTTCTGACCGGGGGATATCCTTCAATGGAAAGCTTTAAAGAATTAGTAAAATATATCGATAAAAACAGCCTTGCTGATTTTCTCGAGATAGGGATACCTTTTTCGGATCCGCTTGCGGATGGGCCGGTTATTCAGAAAACCTCCCTTGACGCCATAAGAGAGGGAGCGACCCTGCCGGGAATAATCAGGGCGGTGGGGGAAATGAAAGATGAGATTGATATTCCCCTGGTTTTAATGTCTTACATAAACCCTTTTTATGCGCTGGGTTTGGAGAGGGTGTTTAGAGATGCCGCCGAAGCGGGTTTTTCGGCATTGATAATTCCTGATATGCCTTTCGGAGAAGATCCCGCCATTGAAAAAGCTGCTATGTCACACGGGCTGGATACAATATATCTGGCAGCGCCCTCATGCAATGAAAACAGAATAAAAAAAATCTCTTCCAGAAGCAGGCCCTTTCTTTATTATGTCAGTTCTTACGGGGTTACCGGGGCCAGAAAGAAACTTCCCCGTAAGCTTTCCTCGGGGCTGCAGGGCGCCGTAAAAGTCAGCGATGTTCCGGTCTATTGCGGTTTTGGAATTTCCACTCCACAGCAGGCCGCCGATATAGCAGAATATGCAGACGGGATAATAATCGGATCTGCTTTTTTAAAAAAAATAGATGGAGATAAGAGTTCATACTTTAAAGAGATAAGAAAATTTGCTATAAGTGTTAGGAAAGAAATCGATAAGGGGTATACTTAGAAGATATGATTAAGAAGAAAACGGAAGAGCTTTTAAATGCCTGATGTCAAGATATCCTGCGCCGCAAACACAGAAGATGCCAGGTGGGCTGCAATACTTGGCGCGGAATTTCTTTCTGTATCACTGGAAAGGGGGAACAGAAAAAAAATTTCAGCGGAAAAGGCATCTGAAATTGCCGAAATGCTTCCTTCTTACACCGGATTTATAATAGAGGCAGGCGGATACGACGAAATAAATAAGTCGGAAATAAACAGTATAAAAGGCGATTTTATTCAGGTAGACCCCAGGGATGCCGATCCGGAAGATTTCAGGGAGAAAATTTCTTTTCCGGACAAAAAACTTATACTGGATATGCGCGGCAGGGATGAATGCACTGATCCATCTTTATGGGGCGCCGAATATGTAACTACCGGCATTAACAGTGAGTTTTCAAAGGAAATCCTTGAAAATTTAAAAAGGAACTTTAAGATGGAAAATACAATAGTTGAGGGAGACCTGGAACTTGAGGGAATAAAAGATATCTGCGGTTATCTGAAACCGCGGTGCTGGAGTATAAAAAAAGCTATTGAGAAGTCTCCAAGGAAAATTGATTATAAAAAAATGAAGAAATATATAAGGGAGATATCGCTGTGGTAGAAAAGAAAAGTAACGGGGAAGGGTTATTTGAAAAATGCCCCAAGTGTCATTTTTCAATATATAAAAAAGAGCTGGAAGGAAATCTCTGGGTTTGCCCCAAGTGTGATTATTATTTCAGGCTTCCTTATAGAAAGAGACTTGAAGTTTTGGTTGATGAGGGCAGCTTTAAAGAGTACGATAGTGAATTTACGGCAGGAGACCCGCTGGATTTTATGGACAAGCTTCCCTACAGAGACCGAATTCACAAATACAGAAAGAAAACAAAACTTAACGAGGCTGTAATAACAGGTAAAGCGAAATTAGAAGGCAATGACGTGGTAATGTGCATACTTGATTTTTCTTTTATGGGGGGAAGTATGGGATCGGCAGTTGGAGAAAAGGTGTGTCTGGCGGTTGAAAGGGCCATAAAGTGGAGATATCCGCTTATTCTTGTTTCTTCATCAGGCGGAGCCAGGATGCAGGAGGGGATTCTTTCATTAATGCAGATGGCAAAGACAGCGGCTGCAATATCAAGATTGAGCGAAGAAAAAATACCTTATATTTCCCTGATGTGCGATCCCACAAGCGGCGGTGTTTCGGCCTCTTTCGCAATGATAGGCGATATCAATATCTCAGAGCCCGGCGCTCTTATAGCTTTTGCAGGCCCCAGGGTCATAAAACAGACAATTAAAGAAGAACTTCCCGAAGGCTTTCAGAGAGCGGAGTTTCTTCTCGAACATGGAATGCTTGACATGGTTGTTGAAAGAGAAGATTTGAGGCCAACTCTTGCAGGCCTTATAAGAATGTTCAAGAGCACCGGCAGCAGTAAGAAAAGTTAGTTGCCGGAAAATAAATTCCAGATAGATTCTCTACAAAAAATTCTTCAGTTTGAAGGAAGCCCCCACAAAAAGCTTCCGGTTATAGCTGTAGCGGGAACCAACGGCAAGGGTTCAGTTTCTGAATACATAAGTCGCATTATGATCAGTTCCGGAAAGAAGACGGGTTTATATACTTCTCCGCATATTTTTAATTTTACCGAAAGGATAAGGATAAATTCTGAGGCGGCGTCACTAAGAATGATAAAAGAAGAGTTGAAAAAAATTAAAGTTGCCCTAAGAGAAACCGGGGTGGAGCTATCACAGTTTGAGAAGCTGACGGCAGCAGCAATACTTCTTTTCTTTAGGGAGAAGTGTGATGTGGCGGTTATGGAGACCGGTCTTGGAGGGCGTCTGGATGCGACAAATGTATGTGAAAACAAGATTGCTTCCGTCATAACGCCCATATCCGTTGAGCATACTGAGTATCTTGGGGAAAGCATAGAAAGTATAGCTGCCGAAAAGGCGGGTATTATAAAAGAAGAGGGGCTTTTGATAGATTTTTCACGGACCGCGCATGTAAGAGAAACCGGAAAAAAGATGGGGTGCCGGGTTTTTTCTTCAGGAATAGAATGTAAAAAAGAAAACATTGAGTCACAGGGGGATGGTTTTTATTCTTTTGATTTTAAGGCCGGAAATAATAGAATTAAGAATATTAAGCCGGGAATGAGAGGACTTCATCAGTGCGATAATGCCGCTGCTGCTGCGACGCTTGGTGTGGCAATGAAAATAAATCAGGGAAATATAAAAGAGGGCTGCAGGCAGGGTTTTTCCAGGGGACGGCTGGAAGTTTTTGATGCCGGGGATGGGAAAAAATTAATAGTTGACGCCGCCCATAATCCGTCTTCGGCAGAAACTCTTGCGGAGTATTTGAGAGAAAGGCCGGATTCAGTTGATGTTTTTCTGATCATGGGTGTTTTAAAGGATAAAGATTATGAAGCCATGGCTTCTTTTTTAATGCCCGAGGTAAAGAATGCTTTTCTTATCACCCCCGCTTCGGAAAGGGCCCTGGATTGCTCCCGGCTTGCCGGGTGTTTTGGGTCAAAGGGTGAAACTGCAGAAAGCTTTGCAGGGGCTTTTAGAAATATTAGCGGGAAAATGAAAAGGGGCGACTGGCTTGTATGCTGCGGCTCTTTTTCAGTTGTAAGGCCCGCTCTTGAATATGCATACAGGGAATATAACTAAAATACTGTTTATAACTGTTCTTAAACTTTTCTCCGGCGGAGTTCATTCTCCGGCCCGGTCAGATTCAGTTTCTGCTTCTGCGGATATATCTGCTGATATTATTGAATATGACAATGAAGAGATGCTTCTTGAAGCCCGCGGCAACGTGATAATGAACTATAAAGATATAGAGTTTAATGCCGACAGAATTTTTTATTTCAGAAAAAATGAGAAGATTGAAGCCCGGGGTAATGTTTTTTTAAAAAGAAGTGAGTATGAACTGACGGCTGATGATATTGTTTTTTATTTAAGGAGCTCTACCGGCACAGTGAGAAATACGAGAATAAGCGCTCCCCCGATGTACGTGAGCTCCGATAAGGTTTTTATAAAGGGAGAGAAAGACTTCCGCATACCTTCCGGAGAAATTACTACATGTGACCATGATCCCCCGCATTACAGGTTTTCCGGCAGCGATATCAATCTGCAGCTTGGTTCTTTTTTCAGTTCATGGAATATGCTTCTGTATGTCAGGGGGTTGCCGACATTGTATTACCCCTATTATTTTAGAAACCTTGGGGATATCGACTTAGAATGGGATGTGGATATAGGTAGAAGCAATTCAATGGGATACTATGCGAAGGCCGTTTTGTCCTATCCCTTCTCCGATAATTCCAGAACATACGGAGGTCTTGACGTAATGCTTAAAAAGGGATTGGGGGTAAGGCTTGGGCATGAATATTCATATGAAAGCGGTCAGGCCGAGGCAAAGGTTTATTACCTGAGGGATATGGATGAAAATAAGAGTGAGTTTAAAGTTGATCTGGACGGGTGGCAGGATTTAAGCGATGACCTGAGTTTGAATTACAGAACCTCGTACACCAGCCTGAGGGATCTGGGTATGAGGTACGACCCGAGAGAGCAGGAATATGTGAGGGATACTCTTTATTACCAGGCGGAGGGGCGCTATACGGGGGACAGGCTGAGGGTTTCGGCTTATGGCGACAGGACAGACACGTGGGTAGATGGGGCATATGAAATAGAAGAGTACATTCTTCCCGGCCTGCGCATGAGGTTTCCCTCTTTTTCTCTCCCGGCAGGCTTATCGATGAGGGCCCAGACAAAATATGAAAACATATACAACCCTGATAATGATTTTTGGCAGTCAAACCTCTCGTGGGACAGCAGGGTAAATACCTCATACCGGATAATATCGGACGGAAGGTATTTCATGAACTTTTATCCTTCTGTTGGCTATGATGGAAAGTGGCAGGAGCGTTATGAGGAAAAAAGTTATCTGAGTCATTACTTAAGTTTTTCTGCCGGGGTGAGGCAGGGTTTATTCAACATGTTCTTTTTGGACACTAATTACAGATGGCGCCGACAGGTGGAGGATCCGTGGGAAAGAAAAACCTCGCATATTGAGAACAGGCTTTCCCTGATGCCTTACAGGGGTATGCGTTTTTCTGCCGCATTTGATTATGACTTTAACGAAACGGGGGATGAACCGTTGGGGGATTTCATATTAGACTTTGAGTACCGCAGGAACCGAAGCAGGTTTTTTGCAAGAAACAGGTACAATTATTATGAAGAAAAATTTATGGAACAATTATATATGCTTGATATTGCAGACATCTCTCAGACAAGGGTGCGGTATGATTATCTGAGACCGGGAGTTCTTGATATTTTCCAGAATGTCAGCTTCGGAATCGGGAGCTTTCAGTTAACTCCCGGAGTAAGATTCAATCTGGAAAAAACCGATAAAGCACCCGGATTTGAGGTTTCCGAGGTGCTGGAGAAAAGCCTGAATGTAAGGTGGGATATGCACTGCTGGGAATCAGAGCTGAGGTTTCTCAAAAGGGGCCGTGAAACCGAGTTGTGGCTTCTTTTTAACATAGCGGCTTTTCCTGAAAGAAAGGCGGGGGGGTACAGCAGATTTCTGTATGATAGCGACGGTAGCTTGGTTGATGATGACTACGGTTTTCACAGTGAGTAAGTTTAATGAAAAGGTATGGAGGGCGGCTATGAGGGTTCCCGTAAAAAGGGTCTCTACATACGGTGAAATTGCAAGGTTTCTGGGCACCGGGGCCTACAGGGCTGTAGGTGCGGCTCTGTCAAAAAATCCCTATGCTCCGGAAGTTCCCTGTCACAGGATTGTAAAATCGGATGGTTCTTTAGGCGGTTTCTCTGCAGGAGGGGGCGCTGCCCGCAAAAAGATTCTTCTTGAGAAAGAGGGAGTGGCGGTAGATAAGGATAATATGATTGTTGACTTTGAGAAAGTTTTTTATCCTCTTGCAGGGGCGGACGGAAAAGGATAGAAAAATGTGGTTGATAAATATTTTTAAAGGAATGCTAATTGGAGGCGCAAATATAGTTCCCGGCGTAAGCGGGGGCACTTTTGCGCTTGTTCTGGGAATATATGAAAGGCTGATAAGGGCAATTGGTTCTATAGACAGAGAGTTTTTCTCGGAAATTATAAAAGGAAAGTTAAAAGAACAGTTGAAGAGGTCGGAATTTATTTTTCTGATACAAATTGTTGCAGGGGCGGGGTTGTCTATTGCGGGTTTTTCCTGGATAATTGATATCACGCTTAGAAATTATCCCGGTTATACCCTTTCTTTTTTCGCCGGAATTCTGCTGCCTTCGGTTATGGTACCCTATAAACTTATAGAAGAGAAAAATTTCAATAATGCTATTTTCGGTCTTCTGGGGGCCGCGGCTGTAATTGGTCTTTATTCAATTCGCACCTTCGGAATTCTTGATTTTTCACTTCCGGTAATATTCCTAAGCGGTTTTTTCGCTATCTCCGCAATGATACTTCCGGGAATAAGCGGGTCTTTTATTCTGCTTGTGCTCGGTGTTTATGCCCCTATTATTTTTGAAGTAAAAAGGTTTACATCAAGCTTTGACCCGGGGGCAATTCTCAACCTGAGTGTTTTTGCCCTGGGATGCATAGCAGGCCTCGTTTTCTTTGTCAGGGTACTGGGGTATCTCTTCAGCAGGCAAAAAAGCAAGACTCTGTATTTTCTCGTAGGGCTGGTAATAGGTTCCTTTTTTGTTCTCTGGCCTTTTAAAGATTATTCTCTTGTGGATACGGTGGATGCTGAGTTTGCCATAATAACCGCTCCTAATGTGCTGCCGTCTGATGCCGGACCTGCTGCAGTTATTCTTCTTTTTTTTCTTGCCGGTTTCGCGGCTTCAATTGCTTTCCAGAATCTTTCAAAAAAAAGAAAAAATACATGAGCGCCCCGAATGCTCGAATCTCCTTGAGTTTTTAGGATTAACTAAATATAATGTCCATATGTTTAGGAAATATAACAAATGAAAAAGACTCAATATATAAATGCGAATTCTTCAGCTGGCGCTTTCTTTGGAAAAACACCGATTGCGGCAGGGTATAACAAGTGTGGCTTAAGCTTTTAAAAAAACTTTTTAAAGCTTTAAATGCAGATACATCTCCGTCAGAAGTGGCGGGCGGTTTTATATTGGGCTTTGTTATAGGGCTTACACCGACGTTTTCTCTGCATAACCTTATCATATTTGTGCTGCTTATTATCCTTAAGGTCAATATCTCCGCAGCAGTGTTTTCTGCTATGATTTTTGGAATAATCGGATATGCTGTGGACGGCATATCCCATTATATAGGGCGGTCTCTTCTTTTATGGGATCCGCTTGAAGGCATATGGGGGTTTTTATATAACACACCTATACTCGCTCTTGCCCGGTTTCATAATACGGTTGTGCTTGGTTCTCTTGTTCTTTCACTGGTTTTTGTTTTTCCTCTTTATATTTACGCAAAAAAGTTTGTTCTTTACTACAGGGAAAATCTTAAGGAAAAGGTTGAGAAGACAAAAATAGTAAAGATAATCAAGGCATCCAGAATCTACAAGGTTTACCGGAGGGTCAAGCTGTGAGGTGGAAGGGTTTCATAACACTGGGTGTTCTTCTTGTTTTTTTTATCGGCGGAACTGTTCTTTTCGCTCCCAGAATAATTCATAGCTCCATAGAAAAAGCAGGTACTGCAATTTGGGGAGCAAAGGTAGAAGCCGATGAAGTGAATTTAAGTCTGTCTCCTTTCGGAATAGAAGTAAGAGGGTTTACGGTGGCAAGCAGAAATGAGGAGTACAAGAATCTTTTTGAGACAGAATCCATAAGGTTTTCTCTTATTACTGCAGCGCTTCTTGAGAGAAAAATTAACATAAATGAGATGTCGGGCACCGGTTTAGCATTCGGAACTGAAAGAACCTCTTCGGGCTTTATTCCGAGAAAGAAAAGAGAAGAGGATGAGGACAGAATGAAGATATACCGGCAGCATCTTATTCGGTGGCTTTCTCAGATTAAAGACAGGGCGGTTGACAGAATAGATATTCCGGAAATAAGAGCTGAAGACCTGAAATCCTATGAAAGGTATATTGAGGCCAGAGGTGAATTGGAGGGGCTCAAAGAAAAAGCTGAAAAACTAAAGGCAAAAGATGCCGGCCCTGTCTCCCAAAGAGTACAGTCTGGGGTTGAGGACATAAGAAGGCTGAACATCAATACCAGGGAAGATATAGCAGTAGCAAGGCAAAAAATTGAAGAACTTCGACAAGCAATTCAAGAGGCCGAAGAATTTGCAGAAAACACAAGGGTTTCGATTTCCGAGTTCAATTCCGATGTTTCCAGTGTTCTGGAAATACGCAAGGAAATAGATGAAGCCCGCAGAACGGATTACCGTTTGATAATGGATAAGCTCCAGCTTCCTTCTCTGGATACCTCCGATATTGCCGAAACGATATTCGGGCCTGTGGTTATGGGCAGGTTTACGAGGTTTGTAGGTTATGTGGATACAGTAAGAAAATATATCCCGCCCCGTAAAGAAAAAAAGAGAGCTGCCCGTCCTCCCAGGTTTAAAGGCGAAGACATAGTTTTTTTTCGTGAAAAGATGCACCCCCCGTTTCTTATAGCAAAAGCTTATCTTGCAGGCGCCGGAGGTGAATATGTGCAGATTGAGAATCTTTCCTGGTCCCCTCATATGCATGAAGAGCCGGCATCGGTCGAGGTTTTAGGAGGCAACTTTGAACTCTCTGCGGTTTTCGACAGAAGAGAGGAGATGCCGAGGGATACCATAGATGTTAGCTACAGGGGTTTTAATATAGGAGAAGCCTCTGGAGACTTACATATGGAGGCGGAGTTTTTGTCGGAGGAATTAAACTCGGAATTGAGCTGGAAAGGCCGCGGGCTTCTACCTTCCGAATGGACTGATTATATAGGTTTAGGGGATCCGGATATTGAGATAAAAGCGCAGGTTAGCGGTAAAAGAAACTCTCCCGATTTTAAAATTTCATCAAACCTGGACAGAATCATTTCAGAGCGTCTTAAGGAAGAAATGGGGGCGCAGGTTCAGGAAGCCACAGAGCAGGTAAGAAAAATTATTGATCAGAAAATTGTATCACGCGCTGAAGAGATTACGGCTGAAGTTTATGAATTAAGGTCAGAAACACTGGCTAAGGTTGAAAAAGAAAGAGACCTGGCGCTTCAGAGAAAAAGGGAAGCTGAAAGGGAGATAGATAATAAAAGAAAAGAAATAGAGAAAGCACTAGCCGAAGAAACATCAGACGTCCAGGAAAGAATAGAGGACGGCTTAAGAGATATTTTCCGCTGATTCTTATAAGACATTTATGTGAATTTGAAGCAAGAAAAACTTAAGGAGATGATTGACAAAATTCTGTCGGTTTTCTAGATTATATGTATATGATGACCAATTACTTTAATTATAAATAAAAATTGAATATGAAAACTACGATAAGACAATTATAACAACCGGTGATGGTGATTTTCATTGCCTCATTAAATACCTGATAAGGAAAGAGAAACTTTTAAAACTTATGGTTCCTGATAAACACAACTATTCTTCTTTATTTCGTAAATTTATGAGTCATATTGCTTTTATGAATGACTTAAAAAATAAATTGGAGTATAAAAAAGAGAGATAAAAAAGGAGAGGCATTGCCTAGGGACGGAACCCTTCGGTTTGCCTCTCATCATGATTCTATATTAATGATAGTTAAATGATTTCCGTTTGTCAAATGAAATATGCAGATATTTAAATCTTTAAATCTTGCAATGTATAAATATAAATGATATATTTGAACTAGGTCAAGTAAATTAAAAAGGAGGAAAAAGTGGATGTAAAAGTATATTCAACTCCGACATGTCCTTACTGCACAATGACAAAAAACTATTTGAAAGAAAAAGGTATAAAGTTTGATGAAATAGACGTATCTATGAACCAGGAAGCTGCGGACAGAATGGTTAACAAAAGCGGTCAGATGGGCGTTCCGGTTGTTGAAATAAACGGAGAAATGATAATAGGGTTTGACAAGGAAAAAATAGAGAAAAAACTGAATGCCTGACATTTGGCGCATGAAGTTAGATTAAGAAAATATTAAGAGGAGCAGACATGTTAGATAAGGAAAAAATTGTTAAAGAACTGGAAAATATAAGGCCTTCTCTTCAGGCGGACGGGGGAGATATTGAATTTGTAGATGTTTCTGAAGACGGAGTGGTAAAGGTCCGCCTTACAGGAGCGTGCGCAGGATGCCCGATGTCTCAGATGACACTTAAGGCCGGAGTAGAGAGAATGCTTAAGAAGAATCTCCCCGGGGTGAAAACAGTAGAGGCTGTGTAAATATGTTCGGTTTGGGAATGCCTGAGCTTTTAGTTGTTTTTCTAATTATTTTTCTTCTTTTCGGAGCTAAAAAGCTTCCTGAGATAGCCAGGGCGTTTGGGAAAGCGATAAGAGAGTTTAAAAATCCGACTGAAGAGAAGACGGAAGAAGATAAACCAGAAGAGAATAAAACAAAGGAAAAAAAGGATACGGAAAAGAAGGAGAGTGGATAAAACGCGCCGCCCATTTCTTGAACACCTTGAAGAACTAAGAAGAAGAATACTCATAAGTGCAGGGTTTGCTGTCGCGGTTTCAGCGGCAGCTTTTCTATTTCACGGCATACTTCTTGAATTAGTAAAATACCCGATGGAAAGGGAGCTTGTGTTTATATCCCCTGCAGAGGCTTTCTTTACTTCTTTAAAGGTTTCATTGCTGGCCGGAATAGTTATATCTTCTCCTTTTATAATATTCCAGGCTTGGAAATTTGTGGGGGTTGCTTTAAAAAAGAAGGAGAGAAAATTCATCTTAACGTATTTTCCGGTTGCCTCCATTCTATTTATGCTGGGGGTGTTTTTCGGGTTTTTCGGGGTTCTTCCTTCAGCGCTGAGGTTTTTGCTCGGCTTTGGCGGAGCAGCCATTTCTCCCATGATAACTGTCGGGAGTTATGTTTCTTTTGTTTTTTTGATGATTATTGTATTCGGAATAGTGTTTCAGCTCCCCCTTATAATGAGAATGGCTACAACGATGGGGCTGGTTGAAAAAAAAAAGCTGAAAGAATCAAGAAGAACTGCTGTTGTTGTTATTTTCATTTCAGCGGCTGTTTTAACTCCACCTGATGTTTTTACTCAGATTGCTCTTGCCCTGCCGGTTATTGTTCTTTATGAAATTGGCATAATATTTTCCGCAGGTGAAAAGAAAAAGGTTAGCTGATTTTTTTGGTTGAAGTAAAATAATTTGTGTTTAAAGGAAACTAAGAGTATAATCATACAGTTTTAATGAAGGAATAATGTTTATAAATAAAGAAAGGTTATTTTGAATGCTTAAAAATACAAATTCCGATGAAAAACGAAACTTTGAGCGTGTCTTTTTAAATAAGCCGGTAAAATTCGCATCTGAAGGAAAATGCTGGAAAACGGAAATGCTTGATGTTTCAATGAAAGGTATACTTGTAAAAAAACCCGCCGATTATAATTATAAAAAAGGTGTGAAGGTGCATGTTGAAATCAAGCTTGGAGAAATAGAAAGAATAAGGATGAATGCTCACACATCCCACTGCGAAGAAGGCAGGATGGGCTTAACATGGGATCATATAGATTCAGAGAGCTTCGCTCATTTAAGGCGTCTTCTTGAGTTAAATATTGGAGATGCCGATATGATCAAGCGGGAGCTTGGTGAACTGATTTAACAAGGCTTTAAACTTACCTGAAAGAAACCCGGACTCTTTCGTATATGAAAAAAATATTTGTTTGAAAAAAGTGCCTCTTTGTGTTTAAATTTAAATTGAAATGGATCTGTTTACATGGTTTAAACACGTTTTAGAAAATGCTTATGACGGGGAAATAAATTTAAGTTCTTTCCCTGCCGGAAAAGGAGGTGTTTATGAGGATTTCCGGTAAGAAAAATCTGAAGTGTAGTATTTGCGGCAATACTTTTGAGGCCGTGGATAATTTTTTCACACGCAGAAGGCTGCCGGCATGCAGAGAGTGCAGTTCGGAAGAAAAACGGTACTCATCCGTTTTGATGAGAATAATCCCGGACGGTTTTGATGTTATTCACTTTTCTGAACATTTTAATTTTTTTGAGTCAAATATATCAACTTTTCCCCATCCTGTAGTTTCCGTAAAAGTGTCTAAGGAAAACAAAATGGGGTTGGTAGAGAAACGAAGAGGCTGGAGGTTTAAAAAGGGATATAAAATAATAGAAAGCGGTTATTTCGGTTCTCCGGTGGCGGGAGAAGAAGGATGCTGGGATATTAACAGCAGGCTGCATATCATGGAAAATAAATTTTTCAGCTCCCCGGTAGAGATTTACTGGGTTTTTGGAAAAGAGAAAAAAAGCAATTTTATAGATACGGCGCTATACACCCGTAAAGAGTTTGAGATTGATGCGTGCAGGTGGTTTGAAAGACATAAGTTTTCACTTCAGTGCACTCTTTATGCTTTGATGACGTAGCTAAGAAGAGCTTTTATTGTTGTTATCTAAAAATCTGCTTTTTACAAATTCCCCAATATAAGGCAGTTGATATTCCTCCCCGTTAAAAGCCTTATACATTAGAAAAAGCCATAGAACAAATATTAGAACGCGCAGTAAATAATACAATAATAATCCTATTATAGGCACTACCGGAAATATTAATAACAATGTAAAAAGGATAACAAAGGCGGCCATGGACTGTGCTGCGTGAAACCTGACATACCTGTTTTCTTTTTCGATTATAAAAATAACGATTCCGCTAACCCAGAATAACAAATAGCATAATAGGGCTTCAAGGTTTTTTTCTATTCCCAGTGTTGTTTTTCTTCCGCTATCGTTTTTCATTTTAAATTCTCCTGTGTTTACTTAAGCACCGTATTATTTTATAAGATATATAAAAAACAAATTGTGTCAAGATACCGGATGCGGCTTAAATTGAAAACAGCTAAATTGCATTTTTCATAATAACTTATATAATGGCAGTTGAATAAGGAAAGGAGAGTATGATTACGATTACGTTATTTAAAAGGGTTGACAAGACGTAATTTTGTAATATAATTAAATCAATATGAGTTTAAAAATAAGACTAAAAAGAACAGGAAGACATAAAGATCCGCATTACAGGGTTGTGGCGGTAGACTCCCGGAAAAAAAGAGACGGGAAGGTCATTGATAACATAGGCCATTATCATCCCACCGTATCTGAAACGGTAATAGACCTGAAAAAAATTGATGCTTGGGTTCAAAATGGAGCTCAAATGTCAGATACCGTAAGAACGCTGGTGGCAAAACAAAGAAGGAACTCTGGCAAGGAGGAGAAATGAAAGATCTGGTAATTCAAATAGTTAAGAATGTAGTAGATCATCCGGAAGAAGTAGATGCGCGAGAAGTGGAGGGTGAGCAGACTACCATAGTTGAAATATCCACAAATCAGGAAGATGTGGGAAAAGTAATCGGTAAAAAAGGAAGAACCATTAAAGCAATCAGAACTCTTGTAAATGCCGCTGCAATAAGACAGGGTAAAAGAGTAACTGTAGAGATTGTAGAACCAGGTAGTTAACGGGTAGAAGTTTAAACTTCTATCACCCCTTCCCCTGATTATATATCCGGATTATCAGGGTAAGGGGTTTTTAGTATAAAATGAAGAATATTATAAATATTCTTACTATATTCCCGGAACCGGTTAAATCTTATATAGAATATGGAATGGTCGCAAGGGCAGTAGAAAAAGAAAAAGTTGCATTCAATATAATAGATATAAGAGATTTTTCTGAAGATAAACATAGAAAAGTTGACGATGTTCCTTATGGGGGAGGGCCGGGAATGGTAATGAAAGTGGACATAATCGCCCGGGCCCTTGAGAGCCTTGAAAATCCCGGAGTGAAAATACTTCTTTCACCCGGAGGAGAAGATTTTAATCAGGATATGGCAAATGATCTGGCAGGTGAGAATATGACCCTGATATGCGGAAGATATATGGGGATTGATTACAGGATAAGGGAGTTTGTTGACAGGGTTATTTCCACCGGGAATTATATTGTGTCGGGGGGAGAGCTGCCAGCTCTTATAATCTCAGAGGCTGTAACAAGACTGATTCCGGGGGTTTTAGGAGATAAGCGCTCAATTAAAGAGGATAGGGGATATCCTATATATACAAGGCCAAGGGAATATAGAGGATTGAAAGTACCCGAAGTATTGCTGTCGGGCAACCATAAGAAGATAGAAGAATACAGAGAACAGGAGGCCGGCTATGGCGAGAATGATAGATAAGCAGATTAAAAAAAATATACCGGATTTCAGGCCCGGTGATGAAGTAAGGGTAGAAATGAAAATGAGAGACAGAACGCAGGCATTTGAAGGTTTGGTTATTGCCAGAAACGGCAAGGGCATTAATAAAACCTTCACCGTAAGAAAATATTCATTCGGTGTCGGTGTTGAAAAAATATTTCCGCTCCATTCACCTTTATTAAAGAAAATAAAAGTATTAAAGAGGGGCAAGGTAAGAAGAGCCAAGCTTTATTATATGCGCGAAAGGTACGGAAAAGCTGCCAGAATAAAGGAAAAGAGGCAATACTAAGCAGTTATCTAAAAGGAAGGGGGGCGGAAAGAGAAGCGATTATCTTTCTGGAGGAAAAAGGATACGAAATAAAGGAAGTAAACTGGAGATGCGCTAGAGGAGAGATAGATATAATTGCCTCCGAAAATGATTTTCTATGCATCATAGAAGTAAAGTACCGCCGGACACCCGCCTACGGCTACCCCAGAGAATCGGTGGATATAAAAAAACAGAATAAACTCATACAGCTTACAAAAATATACCTTTCAACTAAAAACATAAATGATATAGATATAAGATTTGATGTGGTGGAGATAATGCCATACACCATGCGAATTTTCAAAAATGCGTTTGAAGTTGAATAAAATAGTTATTTTATCGTACCGCAAGATCAAAAATTCTGATAAAATTATGTCACTGAGCCCTAATTATGTTTTAAAAACCTGCTTATAAACCTTTTTTTCTTTACCAGACCAATGCACAGGTTTTTTGGCCCCGATTTTTATTTAGCATATATTATACGATAAGCTTAAGAGAAAAACAGTCTGTATTTCCTTGTAGGGGAGGGATTACGATTTCCATTCTTCTTATTTTCGGAGACTATGTAGCCGACCTTGACTTATGTATCATTATATATTAATGTTTCAACAAACGTTGAAACAGAGTTATATGTTGAAATTATGAATGAGCAAAAAATAAAAGAAAAAATTAAATACAGACTTAACCGTTATTTTTCTGACATTAAACAGATATCTGAATTTAATTTCATAGATACTGAAGAAGGAATAGATTTTTCAGTGAGGGTTAAGAATAATGTCAAGAAAAAACTTGCTCTGGTTTTTAAGATAAAATCAAAGGGGCAGCCCAGGTATGTAAGAGAAGCAGTTTACAGTTTGAGAAGTAAACTTAATCAACTTAATACTGATAAGCAGTATTATGGGGTTATCTGCGCTCCGTATCTTTCTGAAGACTCGGTGCGAATCTGCAGGGGTGAGAATTTCGGTTATATGGATTTGGCTGGAAACTGCTTTATAAATTTCGAAGGGATTTATATTAGCGTAGAGGGAAAACCCAACCCCTACCCAAACAAAAGACGATTAAAATCAATACTTTCAACAAAATCCACCAGGGCTTTAAGGGTATTACTTAATTCCGAAAAAGAAGCATGGTTTGTTAAGGACCTGGCCCGGGAAGCTGATATAAGCATGGGGCTGGCATCTAATATAAAAAAAAGGCTTATGGAGTATGAATATATTGAAGAAAGAAAAACGGAAACAGGTCCCGAATTTTATTTAAAGAAGCCGAGGGAATTATTAGAATACTGGGCGGATAGTTATAGTTATAAAAAAAATGATATGGTAAACTATTACACACTTGAAGATATCAGAAAATTTGAAACCGAATTCCGCAATTATTGTAATAAAAATAATATTTTATATGCCTTCACGCTCACGTCTGGATCTGCAAGGGTAGCTCCTACTTTAAGGTATAACAGGGGATTTGCGTACCTAGAAAAAGGATTAGAAGATATTGAAAATAGCTTAAACATAAAAAAAGTGGAAACGGGTTCTAATTTTTCTCTTTTAATTCCTTATGACGGGGGGATCTTTAACGGACTTCAGAATATAAACGGGCAGAACGTGGTTTCGAATATTCAGTTATATCTGGACTTAATAAATTATAAAGGCAGGGGAGAAGAAGCGGCACATATAATATACGAGAGGTTTATTGAAAAAAATTGGTTAAAAAGTCAGATTATCCAAGGGAAGAAGTAGAATTCTGCTTATCCGTTCTTGTTGAAATAATGACTGCGCTGAGAAGTTTCAAAGAAAACATGGTTATTATAGGTGGCTGGGTGCCATATTTTATGCTCAGAGAGCATTCCCACCGGCATATCGGGAGCTTGGATATAGATATAGCTTTTGATTTTAAACATATTTCTACAGGATCCTATAAAACAATTCTTCAGTTGCTTAAGGACAGAGATTACCGGCAAAGTGATAAACAACCTTTTATATTCCATCGTCACATTGAAGGAAAAACAGTTGAAGTAAACTTACTGGCAGGTGAATACGGCGGCACGGGAAAATCAAGAAGAACACAGAAATTCCAGGACATAAATGCCCGTAAAGCAAGAGGCTGTGACCTTGTATTTGATGAACCGGTGGAATGTGAACTTAAAAAAGAGATGCCCGGTGGTGGGGTAAATAAAGTCAAGTTTAAAATTCCGGGCGCAGTGCCATTTGTAACGACCAAAGGAATGACCCTCTGGGATAGATACAAAGAAAAAGACGCCTATGATATCTGGTTTTTGTTGAAGAATTACCCCGGCGGTATCAGTAAATTGGGATATTTATTTAAATCGCATTTAAGTAATAAACTGGTAAAAGAGGGCCTTGAGAAAGTACGGAGTAAGTTTGTTGCTGTAGATTCGCCAGGACCGGTTTGGGTTGCCAACTTTTTAGAAGCGGAGGATTTAGAGGAGCAACAAAGAGTTCAGCGGGATGCTTACGAACGGATAAAAGCGTTTCTTGATATATTGGAGATAGAGGAATACCGGAAATAATTAAGTCAGGTAATATCCAAAATCGTTCTGCAGATTGACTGCAAAGAGTGCGCCAATTGCTACAGGGAGGTAAGCCCGGGTATGATTTATAATTGAAAGAAATAACCGGATGTGATAATCATTTCAATTTTCAAGGTGAAACTGAAGAGAGTAACGGAAATAAACAACCGGAAATGCCATGAGGAGCCCTTCGGTCAGGGCTGTAAGTCTCTTGGGGAGGGCCCGACCGGCTTTCCCGATAAATTACCATGACAATTGAAACGGGCGCAAGGGTGAGCTTTAATTTTATTGATCAACTCCCGGAGAGGTTTTCGGAAGTTGATTTCCCCATTGAACTGGCACTTCCCTGGCTATATCGTAAGTATTGGCTGTCGGTAGAGGGAAGAATAAGTGAAATTATTGATTTCTTTGTTCATTCACAGGTAAGGGTACTTACCCTCCACGCCACCCAGGGCAGGATTACCGAAGAGGATTTTCTCAGCTGGGGATCGCTTACGGTCGAAATTGCACGAGCACTTGGGGTAAAAAATATTACGGTTCACCCAAACAAGTTAAACCGGAAAAAGAAAGAGAAAAGCCAGGAAAAGGTAGAAGATTTTATCCGCAGAATGGAAGGTGGCGAAATGTTTTCCATTGAGACTTTTACCTCAAAAAAAAGAGTCTTTACTCCCGAAGAGGTTATAAACTGGTCTCTTCCCATGACCCTGGATACTTCTCATATACACAGCGACAGAAGAGTTTTTGATATAATAGATAACTACAGCTCAAAGATAAGAGCGGTGCACCTTTCGGGAAGAGACGGGGGACATCAGCATCTCCCCGTTGACGGTTTCTGCTTGGAGGTTGTTGAGAGCCTGGCGAACCGAAACTGGAGCGGTCCGGTGATACTGGAATACCTGCCCCAATACCATGACCGCCTGGCGAAGGACGTTAAAAAAGTAGAAGAGCATGTTAAAAACTTAAAAGGAGGCTCCTAAGATGTGCGAAACAGCTAAGGAATTAATCCTGCTTTTACTCTACCTTACCTTATGAAAGAAAAAATATCCGCTGGTTCCGTACGCAGAAGCTGGAAAACCCACCGTTTTGAAGTTCTTGACGAGCTACAGGAATAAGGGTATATTAGTAAAATAAGGGGAAATCAGTCTTTTTTAGCAAGGAGGGAGAAAAATTGGCCGGTAAACTCAAAGGAAAATATATCCCAAAATAATCTGACCGCAAAGAGGGTATGAATTTCATAAAATCCGGCACCCGGAAAAAACGAGACCAAAATTCGAAAGAGGCCAATAGATTGTTGGAAAAATATTTCCGGCGGCCGCACAGGTAAACGGGAATCATTTTTAGTTCCCGTTGTCCGGAAGTGTTGTTGAAAATAAAAAAAGAGAGAGTCCGATGAACAGAAAAGATAACAAAGATAAGTTTTTCCTTTTCCCGGCATGGTAAAAAAGGGTGTAACCGAGGAAGAGCTGGCCGGGTATGAGCCCGGTCAGGCCTGGCTCCTGTTCCGGGTGGATATTATGATTGGCGAGGAACATGCGGATGTCGGTTTTCTTGTTGATATTGGAAGCAGTTTTCTTTTCGGGGTTTTTACCACATCCGAGGTAATACCGGATCCAGGAGAGGTGAAAAACCTTATGCGGGAAGGGTTTGATACGACAGGGCGCTGGCCACGGTTTCTATATTGCTACAGCAACGACCCCGCCCTTAAGTTGTTTGAGAGAATCGCCCGGGAAAAGAAAATTCAACTCTGCTCCGGCCCGGCCTCGGCTTTCTTTGACATAACCGATCCTATCATAGACGTATTTAATAAAGGCTCGTCGGCTTTTAGGGACACCCCGGGAGAAGATTTTGAAAATATCAGCGCCGTAGAGGTGAGAGAGGCGCGCTTGATGATTCCCGATGCCTATGACCCCTGCTCCTGCGCTTCGGGTAAAAAGTTTAAGTTCTGCTGCAAACCTGCTTACAAGGAGATAACCGAAGCAATGTACCTGGCGGAGGCCGGCCGGGTTAATGAGGCTGTAAAGCAGATGGATAAGGCAAAGGAAAGAATAGGGCTGACCCCGGAGATACTTTGCAGGTATGCGATTGTTTATTCCTTCTCGGACAGGGAGAAATGCTGTAAATACAGGGACAGGTGTCTGGAGATGAACCCCCGCCATCCCCGGGCCAACTACATAATGGGGATAGACCTCAAAGAAAAGGGGGATTACGAGGGGGCGCTGGAGGCTTACCTGAGGGCCGCGGGAAATTACCCGCCCGGGGATAAATTTCATCTCAACGAAGTCTGGAACAACATAGGAACCGTCTATTACGAGACGGGGGATTTTCACAATGCCAGAGAGGCCTGGGAGAAGGCCCTTGAGTACATGCCCCATGACAGAATGGCCGGGGAAAATTTGCAGATGCTTACTGATTATGAAGAGAAAGCGGGGAGAAGCTCGTTCTCAAAGGAAATAGAGGAATTAATGAAAGATAAGGATTTCGATTCCATAGAGGAGATGAATCAGTTTCTGGGTGAATATACAATGAGAAAAAATAATACTCCCAGGGAAGAATTCGGAGGTCTGTCTCCGGTTGATATGGCAGCCCTGCTGGGTGAGACTGTTTATTCGGAAAAATCTCCGGTAATTTTGTCTGGTGATATTAAAGAGAAACTTCTTGAAAGCTCGCTCTTTTACCGCGACGGGAAAAAGTTTCTTAAACTGTTCAATGAACGGGATCCGGTTAAAATGACGACAGCCAAAAATCTCAACAGAAAATTTGTCAGTAAAGCAATAGAAATCTGTGATTACAAAAAGGAGCGGGAGACCTGGTTCTATAAAAAAACCATCAATGAACAGGACTTTTGGTGGCTTCATATAATTCGGGTCGTTTTTGAAGTAGGGGGCCTGATTAAAAAAAGGAAGGGATTTTTTCGGATAACGGTTAAGGGCAGGGAGCTTTTAAATAAACCGCCGGGGGAGTTTTACCGGGTTCTCTTTAAAACATTTTTCTACAAGTTTAACCTGGATTACCTGATTCATTACGGACCGGAGTTGCCGGATATTCAGAACACGGTGAATTTTTCCCTGTTTATGGCAAGAGACCATTGCCGGAAATGGACGGTTGTGAAGGATTTTACGGAAACCGTAATATTTAATGGGCTGCGTCTGGATGAGAAATTGGATACAGGCACAGAGATTTTCAGCAACCGGGAAAATCTTATGAGGGGTTATCATGAAAGGTTCATCATGCCGGCGGTGAACTTCGGTCTTTTTGATGTGAAAAAGGGGTCTGGAAGGATTGACTTTTTTGGGATGAATTTCCTTATTAAAACTTCGCCCTTATTGAAGAAGTTTATAAATTTTAAGTTTTGATGCGCAACGGAGAGTAATATTGCCAGTTGATAACGAAAAATTAGTGAGGGATATGGAATATGCCCTGAACCCCGGCAGTTTTATAAACTATTCCCGGTCGTGGGATTTTGTAAGCGAACTCCATAAAATAAGAAAACGGCTGGACAGTATGGCGGAAAAAGGAAATGCAAAAGAGGTGGTCAAACTCTTTGAAATATTCCTTGCCGGCAGCTATGAAAAAGCAAACGAGATAGACGATTCGGGTGGTAATTTCGGGGTCTTTTTACGGGATTTGTTCTGTTCCTGGGTTAAGGCCCGGCAGCTTGCCGGAATGAGTCCCGAAGAAACCGTAAAACAGGTTTTTTCCTGGTTTAAGAATGATACCTACGGTTTCTGCTTTGAAATTGAAGGAGAACTGGCGGGAGTTTTTGGAAAAAAAGAATTCAGACTTTTTGAAAGGGAGTACCTTAAGAGACTTGAAGAAGCTCTCGAAAAAGAAAGCGGGGGAAAAGAACACTCGTGGGATGTGAAAATAAACACAGAGATTTTGAAGCAAATCTACAAAACAAGGGAAAAAGTTGCCAGCTATTTGAATATATGCGAAAAGGTTTATTTTACTCCTGCTGATTGTCAGGCCTTGGCGGAGATTTACAAAAGCCGGAAAAAATATGTCCGGGCTCTTGAGTTTACCGATAAGGGAATAGTCCTGCAAAAACGGGATAAACGGTCCGGCTCCTCCGCCTGCGCACTTACACAGTTAAAACGTAGGTTGCTATCCCTGACAGGAAAAAAAGAAGAGGCACTCGGAGAGGCCTGGAAGGAGTTTGAAAAATATCCAGCGGAATATAATTATAAAGAATTGATGGAATATGTTCCGGAAAACAAAAGAGATGCCTGGCACAAAAAAGCAATAGCAAAGGCCAAAGTAGCAAAACTGAGTACTACTGTTCGTCTTTTAATATATCTCAAGGAAGCCGATATCCTTGCTGATAAGATACTTGATGAAGAAGAGCAAGAGTTGGAAAGAATTGGCTATTACCGCTTAAAGGCTCCCCTGAAAATTCTTGCCAAAACCCACCCCCGGGCAGCGGCGAAAATATACAAAGTTCTTGCAATGGAGATAGTCAAGGCAGGCAGAAGTCAGCACTACAAATACGCATTATCGCATCTGGCCAGGGCGCGGGAAATATACGGTCCCCGTAGTGATGAATGGAAATCAGTTGAAAAATATATTGACCGAGAGCATAGCAGGAAGAGAAGTTTTTATCCCGAGTTCAGGAAAATAGCTTCGGGAGAACCTCTTCCGAAGCAAAAGTCATTTGAGCAAAAGGCCAGGGAAAAGTGGTGGGGTCAGGTCTCCGGACCCGGTGATTGAAGTGCCAAATAATAAAGAAAAAATAACGAGGTAAATGAACGGGAATCCAAATGTATTTTAATAAGGAAAATTAAAAGGATAAATCGATTGAAAAGAAAATTTTCAAATTGTGGAATTTACAATCTCTCAGGAATTAAATAAGATGGGAATAGGAGGTTGATTTTATGTCTAAGAGATACTCAACTCGGTTAAATTTTTGATTCAGCTAAGGGTCAACATAATATGATTACAATTATCTCGAAAGAATTAATAAATTGTGCTTACTAAAATAAAAAAGGTTAAAAATTTTGGAATTTTCAGTAACTTTTGTTGGATTAATGAAATCCCGGAACTTAAAAAACATAATATAATTTATGGTTGGAATAGGAATGTTAAGACAACACTTTCCCGAATATTCTCAGCTTGTGAAAACAAATCAGTATCAATTAAAGAATATCCTAAAAATGGCGAGTTTGAAGCAATTAAGAGTCAAAAAAAGGAACTCGATGAAAAGGTCCTAAGAAAAATCCCGCTACAGGGAGGGTTATAATTTGAAATGTCACTCAGCAAGGGGTTGAGTTTTTCAATTACCGGGCTGGATGCTATGGCAGTTACGGTTGAGGTGGATATAAGAAGGGGTCTTCCTTCTTACAAGTCGGTCGGGCTTGGAGATAAGGCGGTTTCTGAAGGAAAAAACCGCATAGCTGCCGCGATAAAGAATTCCGGTTTTGAATTTCCCGCAAAAAAGATAACAGTGAACCTTGCCCCGGCTTACATAAAAAAAGAGGGGTCGTCTTTTGATTTTCCAATTGCTCTCGGAGTTCTAAAGTGCCTGAACAACATTAAGGAAGACGCCTTTGAAAACACTGCCTGTATAGGCGAACTCTCTCTTGACGGGTCACTTAGAAAAGTATGCGGAGCCCTCCCCATAGCTTTTAAAATGAAGAGCATGGGTGTAAAAAAACTTCTTCTTCCGGAGGAAAATGCCCGTGAGGCGGCCGTAGTCAACGAGGTGGAGGCGATTCCCGTAAAAGATTTAAGGCAGGCGGTTTCTTATTTAAACGGTGAGGAAAATATTTATCCCGGGAAACTTGATCTTGAAAAAGAGTATATGGATTCTTCGGAATATGATGTTGATTTCAGTGAGATTAAGGGACAGTATTTTGCAAAGAGGGCCATGGAGATTGCCGCAGCCGGAGGACATAATTTACTTATGACAGGCCCTCCGGGCGCCGGAAAAACAATGCTTGCCAGAAGGTTGGTAACAATACTACCCCCGATGACGGTGGCTGAATCTATAGAAGTAAGCTTGATACAATCAGTTATAGGGGAATTGCCCCATGCGGGTCATGCTGGATTTATCAGACCATTCAGGTCCCCTCACCATACGGCTTCGGATGCCGCTATGGTTGGCGGGGGCGCGGTTCCAAGGCCGGGTGAGGTTACGCTGGCTCACAGGGGAGTTTTGTTTCTGGATGAGTTTCCGGAATTCAAGCGAAAGGTTATTGAGGTTATAAGACAGCCTCTGGAGGAAAGAAAGATTACTGTATCCAGGGCTCACGAGTCTGTAACTTATCCTGCTGCGTTTATGCTTGTGGCGGCTATGAATCCCTGTCCCTGCGGTTTTGACGGTTCATCGAAAAACGAATGCAGCTGCACTCCCCGTCAGGTGGTTAAATATCGTTCAAAAATATCCGGCCCGATTATGGACAGGATAGATATGCATGTTGAAGTTCCCCAGGTAAAAAGGAAGCATATCAGGAATCTCGAGGGAGGAGAAAGCTCAAAGAAAATACGCAGTCGGGTCACAAAAGCCCGTCTCAGGCAGAATAAAAGATACAGGGGATTAAAAAGTGTTTTCAGCAATGCTGATTTAAGGGACAGCCAGATTGAGAAATATTGCAGGGTTGATAATGAAGCATATAAGCTTGCCCTTGCCGCTGTCGATAACTACGGACTTTCACTGAGGGCTTTTAATAAAGTTATGAAAGTTGCCATGACCGCAGCGGATATAGAAAGTTCCGATTTTATAAAGCACGAACATGTGGCAGAGGCGCTTCAGTACAGAAATTATGATTAAAGGAAAAATTGAAGCGAAAAAAATAATTTATATTTTTTGGACGCTTATTTTATTTACAGTTTACGGATTAATGAACCCCATTCCCTTTAAAACATTTTTTTTCCCGCTGTTTTTATGGTTTTTAATTTTTCTTTCTGCAACAGGCCTCGGCAGGGTTCTTCTGGGTATTTTAAATATAAAGCCCGAGCCAATTCTTGAAGACATTTCTGTTTCAGCTGCTCTTGGTCTGGGAATATATTATCTTTTAACCTTAATAATTGCCGCTCTCGGGTTGCTTGGCTGCGTGGCAGTCTTTTTAATTATAATCGCAGCTTGCCTTATCAGTTATAAAGAGATATATGAGTTGACAGTTAAAGCTTATGAAAAGTGTACCAGCTTTTTTTGCGGCGGTTTATCCCTTACGGAAATTTCTTTATTAATGGTTATTTTTACAGCTCTGGCTTTGGCTTTTATTAACTCTTTTTCTCTGCCTATCCATGACTACCCGCTTTCAGCATCGCTTTCAACGGCAAGAAGATATCTGCTGGAAGGGGGGCTGGTAAACATCAGTTTTAATTATATTTCGGATTTGCCACAGGGAATGACAATGCTCTACGCAATGGCCCGGGCTTTGGGGGGCTCTTCATTACCCGGACTTATGACATTCTCTTTCTTTTTTCTTATGTTGATAAGTGTATATGCGGTTTCAAGAAAAATATCAAACCGGACAGCAGCCCTATTTGCTTTCGGAGCCGCAGCCACTACTCCCGTGTTGTACAGGTTTCTCATGATTGATCACCTATTTGTTGCTTCAGCATTTTATTCTTTTATGGCTTTCTATTGCTTTCAGAGATGGGGCAGGGGTTTTGATCTTAGGTGGCTGGTTATATCCGGCTTATTTTGCGGATTTTCTCTTTCTTTCGGGCTTTTTACTCTCTTTACTCCATTTATTCTGCTCTTAATGATTTATGTTACATTTGTTCGTGGAAAAAAAAGTATTGACTTTCATGAGCATATAGATACCCTTTCAGCCTTTCTTATACCTTTTGTCCTGGTTCTTTTACCTGTAATATTGAAAAACTTTTTTCATACGGGATATTTTCTTTTTCCTTTTGTAACCGGTCATTCTCCTCATACCCTGCAGTTAGGGTTGGAAACCGCAAAAAGCGCATGGGGGTATATGTTTCCTCTGTGGCATATCCCTTTTGAAGATAAGATATCAATCTATAATTTTTTTATGCTCGGGCCGCTTTATTTTCTCATAATTCCGTGTTTTGTATTTTTCAAAAGGTATGAAAGGCCCGTTAAAGAAGTGGTGTTTTACATAGTTCTCTACCTGGGAATATATACCGTTGCCGGCAGAAAGACGCCTTTTCTGTTCTCGCTGATTCCTTTCGGCGCTGTTTTTTCTGTGAGTTTGATGAAATCCTTTTCACAAGGTAAAAAATATTTCCCTGTGTTTCTTTACACTTCCCTGGGTGTGGTACTACTAGTTAATATTCATATGATACTGCCGGATGCTCTGGATTCGGAAAGGATAAACTATGTTTTTGGATATGAAGAGAAAAATGAATATTTAAACAGAATTGAAGGAATGGAGGTTTTCAGTTTTATAAATAATGAAATCCCTGTTGAAAGCAGGGTTTTCGTTGTTGGTGAAAACAGGACTTATTATATAGATAGAAAAACACTTTCACCCGGGCTTTTGACTAAGGAACCTGTAGAGTATTACATTAGAAGGTTCGCCAGCCCCCGGGGGGTCATTAATAAATTGAAAAATGAGGGGTTTTCATATATGCTTATTAATAGAAGATCGGCGGAAGAATACGTCGGTTTTCGCTCGGAGAGTATTCTGAGGGTTTTTGAGGGAATACTGGAGAAATGTGATGAAATTTACAGAAACGGAGGTTATTCAGTTTATGAACTCTGATCCGGGAAGAAACTGGAATAAAAAAATGGCAGAAAACAGATTTCCCATACCAACAGTTGATATAATCATTAAAATCAGAGACAGTATAGTTCTTATAGAAAGAAAGAACCCTCCTTTCGGATGGGCTATTCCGGGAGGTTTCGTAGAAAAAGGTGAATCACTTGAGGAAGCCGCCTGCAGAGAAGCAAAAGAGGAAACCGGACTGGAGCTGGAAGACCTTGCGCAATTTCATACGTACTCAGCACCGGGCAGGGATCCCAGATTCCATACAATATCAACTGTTTATACGGCTAAGGCAAACGGTGTGCCCAGGGGCGCTTCAGACGCCAGTAAAGCCTCGCTTTTTAAATTAAATAATCTTCCAGAAAGAATAGCATTCGATCATCGCAGTATTCTTGAAGATTACATGAAAAACAGGTATTAAAAAAAATGCGCCGGTATTGGGGGGTAATACCGGCGCTATCAATCTGGTCTTATATTTTATAAAAAAATGTTTTAATTTCAAGAGGGTTGTCAAAACCAGAAAAATATTAATTCAAAAACAGAGAATGAAAAAAATTAAAAAAAGTTATTTTAAAAAGAAAAAAGTAAAGATTCCCTATACGGTTGTAAGAAGCAATAAAGCGAAAGCTTCACGGATAGATATTACTATAAGGGAAATGCGTGTAACTGTATCAAAAAACAGCAGAATAAAACCTTTTGAATTTATCGCACAGAAAGAGGATTGGATAATAAAAAAGTGGAAAGAATTTGAAAAATTAAGAGATAAAATTCCAAAAAGAAAATTTACACCCGGCAGCAAGTGGCCTTATAAAGGAAAGAAAAAAACACTTGCAGTAAGAAACGTGCCGGATAGTTTTTTAGAAAAAGATAAAATTATCCTGTCCGGAAAAAAGGTAAAAAAGAATGGCGTAAAATTGGAGCTGGAGAGATTTTATAAAAAAGAAGCTAGAAAATATTTTACGGAATTGGTGGATAAATGGTCTGATAAATACGGCGTTGAGTACAGGAAAATATATATAAAGAATCAGAAAACCCGGTGGGGCAGTTGTTCAAATAAAGGAAATATAAATTTAAACTGGCGTTTGATAATGACCAGGCCTGATATAAGCGAATACGTGGTAGCCCATGAAGTAACGCATTTAATTGAAAAAAGTCATAGCCCCGGTTATTGGGGTATATTATCAAAACATTGTGATAATATAAAAGAAAAGAAACGCTGGTTGAAAGATAACAGCCCCAGTCTGATTTTCACCGAAAAGGATTTGTGATAAATATTGAAACAGGAGGGTTAAAAAGTGAATAAATTCGGTATTCGGCAGTCTAAGGTAGAAAGGCTTCGCCGCAGGATGAAGAAGTATGGGGTAGAAGAGAAGGACCTGAAGGAGAAATTTGTAGCCTCTTCCAAAAAGGGGGGGACGAAATCGGATAAGTCCTCAAGCGGGGTATATATTAAACATCTGCCCAGTGGTACGGAAGTTAAGTCATCTTCAAATCGTTCTCAGGGGGTAAACAGATTTCTGGCTCGCCGCACTTTGGTTGATAAGATAGAAGAAAAGGTGAAAGGAAAAAAATCCTCCAGGCAGAGAAAAATAGAGAAAATACGGAAGCGCAAAAGGAAAAGAGCTCAACGGGCTAGGAGAAAAAGAGAAAATGAAAATAAAAACTAATTATTTTATTGTTCCGCTTGTTACTATAGCGGTGGCGGTTTTGGGCAGTTACTTTACCTCACTTGGCTTAAACGGGTGGTATGAGCGGCTTTCTAAGCCTGAATGGACTCCCGGTGGGGGATTTATAGGGGCGATGTGGACTTTTTTATATATACTGGTGACCGTTGTGGTTCTCTTGTTTGTTAATCAATACAGAGAAAATAAAAATTACAGGATAGTGGTTTCCCTGTTTATTGTAAATGCATTTCTTAACGCAAGCTGGTCACTTGTTTTTTTCGGATTGAAATTAACAGGAGCGGCATTTTTTTGGATAATTTTTCTTAACCTGACTATAGCTGCCCTCATCTTTTTTATATGGCCTGTGTCAAAGCTGCTGGCGGCTGCTTTGGCACCTTATTTTATTTGGGTAAGCGTGGCCGGAAGCTTGAATTATTTTATATGGATTATGAATTGAGCTTTATGATAGAAAAAACAATGCCTGCTGAAAGCATATTAAGTGGATTAAATGCAACGGGGCATATCTTGAAAAGAAAAAATGATTTAGTTATAATCAGTCAATGTCTGATAAAATAAAAGCAGCTTTGTTGAATCCTCAGGGGCATGTAAAGTGGAAGAACCCTCCTATTGCAAGCCATCCGGATACCGGGGGACAGATTGTCTATATATTGGAGCTTTCCAAGGAGCTTGCCAGATTGGGATGCAAGGTCGATATTTTAACGAGATATTTTGATGATTCTAAGTGGCCGGGGTATAACCGCAGGATAGAGAAATACGAAAATGATGAAGATTTAAGAATTGTCAGAATTAAGTTCGGGGATGAAGGAAGGTTTATAAATAAAGAAGATTTATGGCCTTTGATGCTCGAATATACTAAGGGAGTTGAGGAATTTTACGAAGATGAAGGATACTCACCTGATGTATTTACATCTCATTATGCGGATGGCGGACTGGCGGCTGCGATACTAAAAAAATCCATGAATAGAAACTTTACACATACCGGTCATTCCCTGGGGGGAAAGAAGATGGATAATTTAAAGATGTCTAAATCGAATTTTAGTGAGATTAATTCCGAATTTAACTTTCATCTTAGAATTGCCGCTGAAAGGGTTTCTTTCAGAAACGCCCGCGCAATAGTTGTCTCTACGCAGGAGGAAATCGATAAACAGTACGGACACAGGGTCTATTCGGGCGCTGTCCGGAATGGGGAAAAGTTTGAAAAGATTCCTCCTGGCATAGACCGCAAGCAGTTTTTCTCATTCAGAGAGAAAGAGGATAATACTGAGCATTACGACAAGGCTGTTGATAAGTTGAAGGGAGAGCTGAAAAAAAGCATAAGTAAGGAGAGGCTTGATTACCCCTGTATCTTTTCGGCTGCCAGGTTTGATGCTAAGAAAAACCCTGCAGGTCTTCTTAAATCTTATGCATCCAGCCCGCTCTTGAGAGAGAAATTCAATATATTAATTGTGGCGGGAAATGTGGAAGATCCTCTTGATTCCGATAACCGAAATAAATTTGATGAAAATGAAAAGATGATAATTGATGAACTTGTAAGTGAAATTAATCATAAAAACCTTCAGGGAAATGTAGCTTTTTCTCCCGGGTTTGATTTTTTAAAAGAAATGCCTTATGTTTACCGTTATGCCGCCCGGAACGGGTGGGTTTTTGTGAATCCGGCGCTTCATGAGCCCTTTGGCCTTACAATTGTTGAAGCAATGGGTTCCGGGCTGCCGGTTGTCGCCACTAAACACGGGGGGCCTTCGGAAATACTCAGCGATGGCAAATACGGGATTCTTGCTGATTCAAGGGATGAAAATGAATTAAGGAAGTCAATGGAGAAGCTTACTGATGAAAGCTTGTGGGAAGAATTTTCAAAAAAGGGTGAACAGAGAGTAAGGGAGAGGTTTACATGGAAAAGCGCTGCCTCCAGTTATATAAAGCTTTTCCGCAGAGTAAAAAATGGAGGCTTCAGTCAGGACGGGGACTTGCAGATTCCCGGTTATTTTCTGAAGCCGTCTAAAGAGAAGGATGCCCTTCTTAAAACTGAATTGAAAAAATTGTATTTAAAATAACTAAAGGAAAGGAGTAAAAATATGCTTGGAGACAAAATTGTTGTAAAACCGCATCACACAAAAGCGGCAGAAGGGGTTTATGAGAGAATAAAGAATAAAATTGTGGGGTCTGAAGCTAGGAAAGCCATTACTGTAGCCGGGGAATCCGGCAGCGGAAAGTCTGAAATCGCATCAGAAATAGCCAGGCTCTTTAAAGAGCGGCACGGGATAGAAAGCGTTATGCTTCATCAGGATGATTATTTTGTCAGGCCTCCGAAAACAAATGACAGGGCGCGCAGAGAAGATATAAATAAAGTCGGGATGCAGGAGGTTAAAATGGAACTGCTGAACGAACATATAAAAGAAGTCAAGGATGGGAAAACGGAAAAATTGGTCAAACCTCTTATAGATTATGACAACGATGCTCTTTTAGAAGAAACTGCGGAGGTGTCTTCGGCTAAAATAGTTGTTGCGGAGGGAACATACACAACAGCCCTGGATAGCGCTGACATACACGTCTTTATTGACAGAACCTGGGAGGATACAGTTGAACATAGAAAAGAGAGAGGGAGGGACGAGCTGGATGAATATACTGAGAAAATACTTCGGATAGAGCATAAGATTATATCTTCACACAGAAAAAAAGCTGATGTTATCATTACAAAAAACTACGGTGTGGAAAATAGTTGACAAATACACAGGGCCTGTATTACTTTTATATAACCGGTATAAAGGAGAGTTTTAATGAAAAAACATTATAAAGTTTTATTTTCGGCCGCCGTAATAACAGTAATGTGGCTTTGCAATGTGAAGGGAAGCTATGATTTCCCGGACGGTATTGTAGTGCAGGATGGTCTGGAGGATATTCCTGTTCCGGAAGGAAAGGAAGTAATACTGGATGTTTATACTGTTCAAAAATGTGACTGGCTGATAAAGATAGCGGAGAGGAAGTATGACAATAAGTACCTGTGGCGGCTGATATACCGCTTTAATGACTTTATCAATGATCCCCACTGGATTTTTCCCGGTGATGAACTGATTATTCCCAGGGTTGTAGATAAAATTCCTGAACCCAGAATAACTAAGAAAGTGGAAGAGAATGAGGTAAATTCGGATGTTGCAGAAAATACAAATTATGATGAGCGTAAGTATTTTCTGGCTTCGGAAGACTTCAGCTTTGACGCCACGGTTTCAGAGTTTAAACAGGAAAAACGTTTACAGGCTTATTCAGATTACTTTTTTATTGATTTAGGTTCGCACGACGGAATAGAAAAAAGACAGGAATTCAATATTTACAGGCGGACAAGGCAGGCGATACATCCTAAAACGGGTGATGAGATGGGGTTTATATACAGGAAAATCGGAGAAGCAAAGGTTACGGGAGATATACAGACGAGAAACTCAACTGCGAGAATAACCGCCTCTTCAATCCCGATTGAAGAGGGGGATTTGATGCTTTTCCGGGATTAAAAAATATATTCTGCTCAATAGATATTACTACATACCGGACAAATATAAGCTGATTTGACAAAATAATAAATATTAAATTAACTATAACTAATTATGAAGGGAAAAATCGATCTCTTAAAATTACTTTCTGTAAAAGGTGTAGGTCGAGTTACGGTCAAAAAGATAGTTGATAAAGCGGGCGGCCCAGAGAATATCGGGAAGCTGGATCGAGGAGATTTAATCGCCGCCGGTGTTACGCGTGAAAAAGCCTCCAAAATATTAAATAAAGTCAGGAGTCCTTTTCCCGAAGGTGAAAAAGAGCTGCTTAAAGCAGCCGGAAAAAAATACAGAATATGTGTTTACGGCTCGCGGGAATACCCTGAGCTTTTAAAAGAAATATATGATCCACCTTCGTATTTATACTGTGACGGAAATCTTTTAAAAGAGGATTTTAATGCCGTAGCGGTGGTGGGGACAAGAAGGCCCTCGCAGTATGGCCTGTCTGCAGCAAGGAAGATTGCCAGGGGGCTTGCGAGAAATGGGATAACTGTGATTTCAGGCGGGGCGTTGGGAATTGACGCTCAGGCCCACAGGGGGGCTCTTGAAGCCGGAGGAAGAACAGTTGCTGTTCTTGGAAGCGGGCTTGATAAGAGGCATCCGAGAACAAATATAAACCTGATGCGCAGGATATCTAAAAATGGAGCGGTTGTGAGCGAATTTTCACCTGATACTGAGCCTCTTCCGAAAAATTTCCCATTGAGAAACAGGGTGGTAAGCGGGATGGCTCTTGCAACGGTAGTGGTGCAGGCGCCTTCCAGAAGCGGCGCTCTTATTACAGCGGACATAGCCCTTGAACAGGGAAGGCAGGTTTTTGCCGTGCCGGGTTCTATATTTACAGAAAAAAACACAGGGTGTTTGAATCTTTTGAAGGAAGGGGCGGCGCCTGTTTCCGGCGCTGAAGACATAATAGAAGAAATATACCCGGTTTTAAAGATGGATTTTTTAAAGAGGGATGAGAAAAATAAGGATAAGGTTTCTTGTAACGGGCATAAAATATTAAAATCCCTATCCGCAGGGCCACTGCAGATAGACAGAATAGGGGCCGAAACGGGGATTAATATGGCTTCTCTTGCAAGTGAGTTGACGGAATTAGAACTTAGGGGATTGGTTATGCAATCTGCCGGAAAGACGTATATAAAAAATGACTAATGAAATAATAATAGTAGAGTCGCCGACAAAGGCTAGAATAATAAAGAAGTTTTTTGCTGGAAATTATCAAGTTGTTTCATCAATGGGACATGTAAGAGATTTACCTGTTCACAGGTTCGGGGTTGATGTTGAAAATAATTTTACCCCCCAATATGAAATAATAAAGAACAAGAGAAAAGTAATAAAAAAGATAAAAAAAGAGATATCGGAAGAGTCCAAGGTATATTTGGCCATGGATGAAGATCGTGAGGGTGAGGCGATAGGGTGGCACCTGCTAAAGGCTCTGAAAATCCGTGAAAACGATAAAAGGGTTGACAGAATAGTTTTTCATGAAATAACTAAAGAGGCTATAAATGAGGCTCTGGAACACCCGAGAAAGTTAAACAGCAACCTTGTGAATGCTCAGCAGGCAAGAAGGGTCCTGGACAGGGTAGTGGGGTACAGGCTTTCACCGCTTCTTTCCAAAAAAATAAGGAGAGGGTTATCAGCCGGCAGAGTACAGTCTGTGGCTTTAAAGATAATTGTAGAGAGGGAAAAAGAGAGAAAATCATTTAAGCCGCGAAAGTACTTTACGGTTGAGGGAAAAGCCGATGTAAAGGGGGAAGAGGCGGATGTAAAGCTCTATGGGAAGTCGGGAAAGAAGCTGAAGAAGTTTGATCTGGATACTGAAGATAAGGCGCAGGAAATTGTAAAGAACTGCCGGGGCAGGGAGCTTTCCGTAGCGGAAGTTGAATCAAAAGACACTAAGAAGAGGCCACCGGCTCCTTTTATAACTTCGACTTTGCAGCAGCAGGCGTATAACAGTCTCGGTTTTTCTCCGGGGCAGACAATGAGAATAGCTCAGCAGCTGTATGAGGGGATAGAACTGTCCGACGGATCCTCTGCGGGTCTTATTACATATATGAGAACGGATTCCGTCAAGATTGCAAAATCAGCTGTGAAACAGGCGAGAGACTTTATCAAGTCCCGGTCCGGCAAAGATTACCTCCCCTCAAAGCCCAACTACTATAAATCTAAGAAGTCGGCTCAGGAAGCTCATGAGTGTATAAGACCGACATCTGTGATTAGAACACCGGAAAAGGTAAGCTCAAGTTTGTCATCAAAACAGAGAAAGCTGTATGAAATTATCTGGAAAAGGTTTGTCTCCTGTCAGATGAAATCAGCCATAATAGAAAAACTTAAGGTTGAATTAAATTGCGCGGATTATGATTTCAGGATGACCGGACAGAAAATTAAGTTTGACGGATTTATGAAGATTTCCGGTGTTTTTATAAAAGAGAATATTCTGCCGGACGTTGAAAAGGGGCAAAAATTCAAATGGATAAAACTTGACAGCACGGAGCATGAAACTAAACCTCCGGCCAGGTTTACTCCGGCGACGCTGGTTAATGAGCTTGAGAAGAACGGAATTGGAAGGCCCTCTACATATGCTACAATCATAAGCACTCTTTTTAACAGGAAATATGTAAGGTCTAAGAGCGGTTCTCTTATACCCGAGGAAATAAGCTTTATAGTTATTGAGTCGCTGGAGAAACATTTCTTTAAAATAGTCGATAAAAAATTTACGGCTCGCATGGAAGAAATGCTTGATGAAATTGCCGCAGGCAGACAGGAGTGGATTGAGATGATAAAAGATTTTTATAAAGATTTTAGCGTAGACCTTGACAAGGCAAAAGATAAGATGGAAAAAGTAAAAGAGGAAAAAACTGATGCTGAATGTCCTGAGTGCGGTTCTGAAATGGTTATAAGATGGGGCAGAAACGGAAAATTTATGGCATGTTCCGCTTTTCCAAAGTGCAGAAAAACTTATAATATAAATGAAGAGGGAAAGCCGGTCAAGGAGACAAAAAGCAGCATGAAATGTCCCAGGTGTAAATCTGATATGCTTACAAAGAGCGGCAGGTACGGTAAGTTTCTTGCCTGTTCGGCTTATCCGAAGTGTAAGACAACTTATGCCCTTGATAAAAATGGAGAGGTTGTTAAGATTCCTCTGGGATATGAAAAATGCCCTGATTGCGGAAAGGATACTGCAATTAAAAGCGGTCCAAAGGGGAAGTTTCTTGCCTGCACGGGATATCCCGGATGCAGGTTTTCAATGAATATTAAAAAAGCAGAAAAAAAATAAAATGGCATGCAGGGAGGAAATAGATTTTTTCTGCAATTATTTAAAATATGAAAAGGAGTATTCTTACAATACCGTAAGGGCTTATAAGAAAGACATTGAAGATTTTGCCGATTTTTTGGACAGGAAAGAGATAAGATTTTCAGAAGCGGACCATTTTTCGGTAAGGGAGTATCTCTCCGGATTAAAAGAGAACCTTAGCAGGTCCACAATGAACAGAAAAATATCATGCATAAGAAGTTTTTACAAACTTATGAATGAAAGGGGCAAGCTTAAGAATGACCCAACGGAGAAGGTGGAGGCAGGCAAGGTTCCCGAAAAGCACCCTGAAGTCCTGGATAAAAAGCAGGTGTTAAGGCTGCTGAATAAAAAATTTGGAAACTCTAAAATAGACATCAGGGATTCCGCTCTTCTTGAGTTTATGTATTCAACCGGCTGCCGGGTTGGTGAGGTTTCCTCCCTTAATAAGGATGATGTGAATTTTTTCAGCAGGACGGCGCGGGTAAAGGGTAAGGGAAGCTGCGAAAGGGATGTGCCTTTAGGTAATGAGTGCATAAAAAAGATGCACAGGTATTATACTGTCCGGGAAGAAACAGGTTGGGGTGGAGAGAACGCGGCTGTTTTTATTTCCGCATCCGGCGGGAGGCTTCATCCCAGAAGCATAAGGAGAATAGTAAAAAAAAGGGCGGCTCTGGCAGGTATAAACAGGGACATAACGCCTCATACTTTCAGGCACAGCTTCGCATCGCATATGCTGGAGGCAGGATGCAACTTAAGATCGGTACAGGAGATGCTGGGACATAAAAGGCTGCATACAACACAGGTTTATACTCATATTTCGAAGAATGTATTGAAGGAGGTTTACTTAAAATTTCACCCAAGAAGCAGATAACCGGCGCGGATATAGAAGTTCTTGTTGAAGAGTCAGGCTGCAATAAAGAAGAGGCCAGGATGTATCTTGAGGAAACATACGGGAACTTATCCCTTGCTCTCAAGAATATTTCTCATGACATAAGGCCCATAGGAATAATAAAATGCCGTTTCAGCGCGGTTGATGTAAATATTTACGGACTCCTTCTTTTAATATTTAACGCAAGGACCAAAAAAATGCTTCGACATGCTGCAGTATCGGGATGTACTCCCGAAATTTTTGAGGTTGATATTAACAGCAGGTGGTTTTCATTTGAGAAAAAACTTTATTCCAGCAGGTTAAAAGATGGAGCTTTAAGAGAAATAACGCAGAAGATAGAACAATCAGTCCTTTTGGAGATACAGAGGGAAAAGGCAGATAATTTTTACGCCTGCTGGAATGCGGGCGACGGTGAATCCATAAAGGTTCTTTTAAAAGATACTATTCAGGAAGTAATAACTTATGATACAGGCAGGAAGGAAGATGTATACCTTGAATTCAACTGTCAGAACCTGAACCTCCGGCAGTTCAAGTACTTAATGGATGCGGACAGGATAGACGAACTTCCTCTTCATCTTGAAGAGGAAAAGACGTACAGCTCTCTTGTCGTACTGGATACTGAGCTGGTGAGAAATGCTTCGGAGGAAATAAAGGCATCCCTGATTGAAGCCGGCGATGCGGTCTATACAAAAATTATAGATGAGAGGGATATCGGCATATACTTGTCATACCTGCTTGGGGGGCGCAAGGGAGATGAAATGATGCCTCTTTCAGCCAATGTGGAGGATGTAAAGATTTTAAATTCAAATGTTGAGATCGTTGTAAGGTTCGGTCCCGGTATAATTGGACGGGCAATTGTTGACGCCCGGAAAAAGGTGGGAATAATAAAAAACAAAGGGGTTCGCAGTTATAAATGGTTTTATTTTTTAATTGCAGCCGGAGGTATATTAATGTATTATGTGATCAAGGGGTTCTAAAATGTACGCAAGGAAGGCAGAAAAGAAAAATGAACAGCATAAAAGAAAAAATAAATATAAATAAAATATTAAGGGTAATAGCTATCTTTTTAGCCGCCGTAATTGTCTTGTCGGCATTTTCCTATTTCCTTATAAATGTATTGATGAGAAGGATAATTCAAACAAAAGAAGTTGTTCCTACTCCCAATATAGAAGGTAAGACAATGGATGAGGCTTTGACGGTTTTATCGGAATATAATCTTTCATTACGTAAAGTAGCGGAAAAGTATAATGCGGAGGTTCCGGCGGGAAGCATATTGTCCCAGTCTCCGCCTCCCGGGCTCAGCGTGAAAGAAGGAAGAACTGTTGAAGCCGTCATATCATCGGGAGGGCAGGTTGTCTATGTGCCTAAGGTTGAGGGAGAATCATTGCGCCAGGCGGAGCTTTTAGTCAGGCAGTCCGGTCTTGTGATGGGAGAGCAGACAGAGACTTACACCGCCGATACCCCACAGGGGCACATAGTATCGCAGAATCCGCCGCATGGTAATGTGGTTGAACAGGGTACATACGTGAACCTTGTGGTCAGCAGGGGCAGGGCGGAGGAAGAGGAAATAACCCAGATGGAAGACCTGGTGGGGCGTAATCTCAGGGATGCAAGTCGTGTGCTCGAAAGGGCAAATATAGAGATAGCCAAACTGCAAACTGAGGTAAATGAGGAGATCCCTGAAGGAACTATACTGTCGCAGGAGCCGGAAGAGGGAACGGTAATTGATGAAAATACGGAAGTGAAATTGAAAATAAGCAGGCATACAGCTAAAAGATTGCGACCAAGGGAAATTTCATTTTATCACGAGGTTTCTCAGATGGAAGACGAACAGGAAATAAGGATAAAGCTCAGGGATGATCTAGGGGAGAGAATTGTGTTTGAAGATGTTATGGAGGGCGGAAGTAAAATTGAAAAGAACATTATGGTCCTGGGTGAAACCAGGGTTGAAATATATGCTGACGGCGTGCTGACCCGCAGGGGAACGTTTGTGGAAGAAGAAGAGGAAGAGCCGGAAATAGAACCTGAGCCGGATGAGGGTTTCAGGTTCCGGTTCAGAGATTTTTTCAGATGAGCAGAAGGGAAATTTCCGTATCAATACTAAATATGGATTTTGCCCGGTTAGGGGAGTCGATAAAAATAGTAGAGGATGCCGGCGCGGATTCATTGCATATGGACATAATGGATGGAAACTTTGTGGAAAACATATCATTCGGCCCCGATGTGGTATCAGCGGTAAAAAGGGTGACCTCGCTGCCGGTGCATACTCACCTTATGATATTAAAACCGGAAAAGTATGTAGAAAGGTTTTTTGAGGCCGGCAGCGATACAGTTACGTTTCACGTGGAGACTATGAATAAAAAAAATCAGAAGATACTGGATTTTCCGCATACGGGTCTTTCACTGAATCCCGACATACCTCTGACCAGACTTGAACCTTATTATGAAAAAATAAACAGGGTTTTGGTAATGTCTGTTTTTGCGGGGTTCGGAGGCCAGAAGTTCATTCCGGAATCGGTTAAACGAATAAAGAATCTTTCGGATAAAAAGAAAAAAGGCGGTTTAAATTACCTTATATCGGTAGATGGGGGAGTCAACTCCGACAATGCGGGAGAATGTTTTTCCGCCGGCGCGCAGGAGATAATTGCAGGATCATATATCACCCGCTCACGGGAGCCCGGTGATAGAATAAAGAGCTTACGTTCAGCCATAGCTCTTTAACTGAAGGAAAGAGATGCCTGTTGTCAAAAATCGGCGCGCATACAGAGATTATGAAGTAATAGATGAAATCGAGGCAGGGATACAGCTGACCGGGTCGGAGGTGAAATCTGTAAGGGCTGCCAGGGTTGACATAAACCAAAGCTACGCCAGGTTGAAAGAAGGGGAGGTGTTTCTTATTAATGCGCATATCAGTCCATATCAGAAGGCGCGGGCCGAGGAATGTGAGCCCAGGAGAGAAAGAAAACTCCTGCTGAAAAAAAAGGAAATAAGTTATATAGCCAAGAGTACGGAAAGAAAGGGGGTCACTCTTGTACCCACCAGAATATACTTCAAAAGGGGATGGGCTAAGGTATCTTTAGGCCTGGCCAGGGGGAAAAAGAAAAAAGACAAAAGAGAAACAATAAAGAGAAAAACAATTGAACGTGAAATGGAGCGTGAAAGGAAAAAATATATTTGACAAAGAAAGGCAGTTGTGTTATCATTAACTGACTTACCGGTATTAAAATTCATTCACTGGTAAAAAAACGTATGAGAAAAAATAAATAAATTATAAAATAAATGCTTCCCTTAAAGGGCTAAAACAGCGCATGCTGATTAAATAAAATAAAAGGTTGTCCTTAAAATTTGAATTTATGTTAAATGGATAAAAAGAAAATTGTATTAGTTGATGGCAATTCATATCTACACCGCGCATTTCACGCTTTACCAAGGTTAACAGATGCAAACGGAAATGTCATAAATGCGGTTTACGGATTTTTAAGAATGCTTAAGAAAACGATAAATATGCATGATCCCACTCATGTCCTGGTTGCTTTTGATCACAAAAAGCCAACTTTCAGGCACAGGGATTATAAGGATTATAAAGCACACAGGGAAGAAACAGATAAAGATTTGATAGGTCAGTTTGAAAAGGTTTATACAGTTCTTGAAGCATTAAAAATAAGATACATGAGCAGTGAAGGATATGAAGCCGATGATATCCTTGCAACTTTCGCGCGGAAAGCCTCCGAAAAAAACATTCCGGTTCTTGTAGTTACGGGGGATAAGGATATTCTTCAGATTGTTAGAAAAAACGTGAAGGTTTCAAATGGAATTCGGGATATAATATATGACAAAGGCGGGGTAAAGAATCATCTTGGCATTGACCCGGCACAGGTTACTGATTATCTCGCTCTTGTAGGAGATAAATCCGATAATCTCCCAGGGATAAGGGGGATAGGTCCTGTTACAGCGCGGAAGCTTCTGGAAAAGTATAAGGATCTTGAAGGAATATACAGTCATATAGACGAGGTTAAGCCTTCGGTTAAGAAGAAGCTGGAAAAATACCGGGATGATGCCTATATCTCAAAAAGGCTTGCCGGCCTTATAGATGATATTGATCTGCCTCTGGAAATTGATGACTGCTGCTGGGTTGGCCCTGATACCGGTAAGCTTAAGGAAGAATTCAGAAAACTGAGTTTTGATAAGCTGATATCCGACTGGGTGGATGATGGCGAAAAGAAAAACAATCTAAAGACAGAAGTGATATCAGCCGGAAGCGAGTTGAGCGGTTTTTTGAAAGGGGCTAAAGCTAAAGAAAGACTCGGGGTTGAGGTTGTATATGAGTCCGATAAGGGCTTCAGTATAGGAAAAGAGGTCGTCGGCCTTGCTTTAAGTTTTGACGGAGAAAATGTGTGCTACATTCCGGTAAATCACAGTTATCTGGGGGTTTCATCCCAGCCTGAATGGGGAGAAATAAAGAAAATAATAAACAAATATGCAAATAAAGCTAAGCCAGGCATTCTGGCTTATGATATAAAAGATGTATATAAATTCTTGAAAACTGAAGAAATAAAACCGGTGAATTATTCTTTTGACATTAAAACAGCCGCTTACGCGGTATCATCATCATCTACTTCTTATAACCTGGCTGATATTGCGGATTCTTTTCTTGGGTGGAAGCCCGGAGGCTATGGAGAAAAACCCTGGGAGCTGGATTTTGAAAAAGCAGCTGAAACTGCCGGGAAGAGACTTGCGGCTCTTTTTGAACTTGAGAAAATATTGAGAAGGCGAATAAAAGAGGAGGATGTAGAAGATCTTTATTTTAATATAGAGCTTCCTTTAAGCAGGGTGCTGGCGGAAATGGAGTTGACCGGAATCAGAGTGGAAAGAAATGAATTAAAAAAGACCGAGGGGAGGTTTAAAAAGGAGTTAAGAAAGCTGGAAGATGAGATATTTTCTTGCGCCGGAGAGAAATTTAATGTCAATTCGTCAAAGCAGCTTTCCGTGATCCTTTTTGATAAGATAGGTTTAAATCCCGTTCGTAAAACTAAGACAGGTTATTCTACGGCTGAAGATGTTTTAGTTAAGTTGAGCCGAAAACATCCGCTTCCTGATAAGATTCTAAGGTACAGGCGGCTGCAGAAGCTTCTTTCGACGTATATAAAGCCTCTTCCGGAGCTCATATCTCCGCAAACAGGCAGGCTTCATACAAGTTTTAATATTACAACAACAGCCACAGGAAGGCTTTCTTCAACTGAGCCCAACCTTCAGAATATTCCGGTAAAAACATTCGAGGGTTGTCTTATAAGAAAAACATTTGTTCCGGATGAGAAAAATATTTTTATAAGCGCTGATTATTCTCAGATTGACCTAAGGGTTCTTGCTCATATTTCTAAGGATAAAGACCTTGTAAAAAGTTTTTGCAATGAACAGGATATCCATGCCCGTACGGCAACCAGGATATTTGATGTTGCGGAAGATAAGGTGAGCGAAGAGATGAGAAAAAAGGCGAAAGCCATAAACTTCGGTATTGTATATGGAATGTCATCCTGGGGGCTTGCTCAGAGGGTTGATATGGATGAAAGGGAATCGTCCGAATTTATAAAGAAGTATTTTAAAAGATACACCGGTGTTTCATCCTATATGGAGAATGCTGTTTCCGGGGCAAGGGAAAAGGGTTATGTTAAGACAATTTTCGGCAGGAGGAGGTATATTCCGGAGATAAACAGCCGGAATTCAGCAAGAAGAAAATTTTCTGAAAGGATAGCTGTAAATACACCTATTCAGGGAAGCGCTGCAGATATAATAAAGAAGGCGATGATAGAGCTTTTAAAGAGATTTAATTTAAATGAGGGGGAGGTGAAAATGCTTCTGCAAATACACGATGAGCTTCTCTTTGAGGTTCCAGCTGGAAATGCTGATGAGGTGATTGGAGAGGTAAAAGAAATCATGGAGAATTCGGTAAGGCTTTCAGTTCCTCTTACTGTTGATTTTAAGAAAGGGGAAAACTGGAGAGATCTGGAAAAATGCTGAAAATGGGTATAACAGGAAGCATGGCTTCCGGAAAATCCACGGTATTGAATATTCTAAATTCGGAATACGGGTTTTGTGTTATATCAAGCGATGAAATAGTAAGGAAACTGCAGCAGCCGGGGAGGATTTTCTGGAGGTTTATGAAGAAAAACTGGGGAGATGAGTTTATAAAAGAAGATTCAAGTATTGACAGAAGAAAGATGGCTGCAAGGCTTCTTGAAAAAAAGAGTTTCAGGGAACAGGTGGAAAATTTTACTCATCCGGTTGTACTGAAAAAAATAAATGAAAAATTTAAAGAGTGGCAAAAGAAGGGGTGTCGGGCCGCTGCGGCGGAAGTGCCGCTTCTTTTTGAAGCAGGAGGCGAGGGAATGTTTGATGTTGTTCTTCTTCTTTTTGCTTCAGAAAAGGAGCTGGTTAAAAGGATAAAGGAAGAAAGGGATGTTGATGAAAAGGACGCCGGGAGGTGGCTGAAAATTCAGATGCCGCAGGAGGAGAAAAAGAGGAGGGCCGATTTTATTCTTGACGGTGGAGAACCTTTGGATAAAGAAAAAGAGAGGTTAAAGGAAATTATGAGAGAAATACTGGAGGAGAAGTAATGAAAATAACGGAATTAAGCAAAAAACCGGTAAAAGAGCTTAGAAGCGAGGCAAAGAAGGCGGGTCTTAAAGAATGTAGTGAATTGAGAAAAAGAGATCTTGTTGCGGAGTTAATGAAGGCGCATCATCGGAAAAACAACAACGGAAAAATATATAAAGAAGGTGTTCTGGAAATACTTCCCGACGGCTTTGGTTTTTTAAGGTCTTCAAAAAATAATTATGTAAGCGGATCGGATGATATATATGTTTCACCTTCGCAGATAAAGAAATTTCTTCTGAGAAAGGGGGATATGGTTTATGGGGAAGTAAGGCCTCCGAAAAACGGTGAAAGTTATCATGCTCTCCTTAAGGTGGAGGCGGTTAATAATGATGACCCCGCGGATATAAGAAAGAGAACGAAGTTTGAAGATCTTACTCCGCTGTATCCCGAAGAAAGGTTGAACCTGGAAACAAAATCGAGCGATGTCGAAACGAGGATAATGAATCTGCTTACACCTATAGGAAAAGGTCAGCGTTCGCTTATTGTTTCCCCGCCGCGCGCAGGAAAAACAATTCTTCTGCAGAAGATTGCAAACGCGGTGACTACTAATCATCCGGAAGTAAAGCTTATCGTTCTTCTTGTCGGAGAAAGGCCTGAAGAGGTAACCGACATGAAGCGTTCGGTAAAAGGGGATGTCTTCAGTTCCACATTTGACGAGTCTGCGCAGAGGCATATCCAGGTAAGTGAGATGGTTCTGGAAAAAGCAAAGAGGCTGACTGAACATGGAGAGGATGTTGTCATATTGATGGATTCCATAACCCGGTTGGCAAGAGCATATAATACAATTGCGCCTTCATCGGGGAGGGTTCTAACCGGAGGTGTGGATTCGCAGGCGCTGCAGCGGCCCAAAAGAATATTCGGCTCAGCAAGGAATGTTGAGGAGGGCGGCAGCCTGACGGTAGTAGCTACGGCTCTTATAGAAACCGGATCAAGGATGGATGATGTGATTTTTGAAGAGTTTAAAGGCACAGGAAACATGGAAGTTAATCTGGATAGAAGACTGGTTAATAAAAGGGTTTTTCCGGCTATAGATATCTTTCGCTCGGGTACCAGAAAAGAAGAGCTTCTTCTCACTGAAGAAGAATTAAACAAGGTATGGGTGCTTAGAAAAGTTCTGAATCCTCTTGGGGTAGTGGAAGCCATGGAGCTTATGCTTCAGAAGATGCGTTCGACAAAGTCAAATGAGGAGTTTTTGAAATCCATGGAAGTTGAATCAATGGATTTGTAAGTTCATTTCCAAAATTACGGTTATGCGCCTTAAGGGCGGGACTCCATGAAGTTTTCAAGCGGCAGCGGGTTAACTCTTTTTGACATACAATTTGTACTGAATTATAATTTAATATATTAAAGGAAATTTATGTGTATTTAAAATTTATTAAGCGAATAGCATTTTTCATATCCGTTCTGGCATTAACAGCCGGCATGTACTTCGTATACTGGAGCAGCGGCGTAAGACCGGTTACGGTTGTATATACCTCCGACGGCCATGGAAATATTCTTCCTGTAAATATGGAGGTGCAGGGAAAGAGTGAGGCTGCGGGGGGACTGATGAAGTTCAAAAGTTTTATATCCGGCCTGGATAAACCCTATATTCTCCTTGATTCAGGAAATATGCTTCACGGGGCCCCGGAAGCGGTTGTTACACAGGGCAGGATGGTGGTTGATATTAAAAACACCCTGGGGTATGATGCCTGCGCTTTAGGGAGTTATGACTTTTTATACGGCCGGGACATTCTCGAAAGTTTAATTAATTCGGCAGAGTTTCCTTTTTTGGCTGCAAATATTTTTGATGAAGAAAGCGAAAGCGCATCCGGTTTATTGCGGGAGCCGGCTTTTATGGAAATAGGGGGAGTAAAGGTCGGGGTAGCCGGCCTGGTTTCGCCTTATGCGCAAAATCATATACCGGCGGAAAAGATGGGGGGTCTAAAGCAGCGGGACTGGCAGGAGTCAGCTATAAGAGCGGCTGAAAAGATGAGCGGGGAAGGTGCGGATATCAGGATTCTTCTTTCAAACGGGGGCATTGAACATGATAAAAATATATCGGAAAAAATAGAAGGAATTGATGTTATCCTGGGGGGACAGCCTAATGAGAAAATGAGGGATGCCGCAATATTTAATGGTGTTTTGCTGGGACACTCCGGTTATGAGTATGCGCACCCGGGGAAGCTTACATTGTTTTACTGTTCGAGACAAAATAAAATACTGTCTTATACAAATAAGTTTGAATTTATTTCGGGTGAAAAATATTCCGAAAGCACGGAAATAAAAGCCAGGCTTGAAGAAGAGAATATTCAGGATGATTTTTGGGAAGAAATTGGTGTTTCGGAGAACTACATGCCAAACTACACTGTCGGCGAAGGGGTTAAACATGGTGAGCTTTCTATTGGAAACTGGCAAACAGATTTGATGCGAGAAAAGATGGGGGCCGATTTAGCTTTCCAGTCCCCCCACAGGATAAGGGCGAGCATACCGAAAGGAAGGATAAAGTTAAGAGATATATGGAGTGTTTCGCCTTTCAATGACAGGATAGTAAAAATGGAATTGACCGGAAAGCAAATAAGGGAAATTTTGGAAATAAGTCTTTCCGAAAGGTATTCAATAATGCAGGTTTCGGGAATGCAGGTGCTTTATAACGATTCTTTGCCTGAAGGAAATAGGCTGCTGAATGTTATTCTTGAAGATGAGGATGGACGGAAGAGGGAATTGAGGGAAGATGAGAGCTTAAAGGTGGCTGTGACTGCATATCTTTCAAAAGGTCCGGGCGGATACGGACATTTCAGTGATGCCGATGTTATCGAAGAAAGTTCTGAAGGTTTCAGGGATTTGCAGATAGAGTACATTAAAAACAATCGTTCTATAAATGCGGTGAAAGAAGGACGGCTTGTGAATGTAAGGCTTTGACTGGAATAGGTTGACGGGTAAATTTAATGTTGATAAACTCTAAATTTTAGGGTTTTTAAGAAAACTAAAGGATAGAGGAAAACAGACGGAATAACGGAGGAAATAATGAGAAAACCATTAATTGCGGGAAACTGGAAAATGAACAAGACAAAGGGAGAGGCTGCAGATCTTATCAGATCGTTGAAAGATAAGGTGGAGAGTGTGGATAAGGCTGATATAATGGTGGCCCCGCCTTATACAGCTCTTGATGAGGCAAGCAAGTGTGTAAGGGGTTCCAAAATATTTCTTGCTGCGCAGAATATGCACCATGAGGCATCGGGAGCTTATACAGGAGAAATATCTGCCGGAATGTTAAAAGAAATCGGATGTGACAGCGTGATAATCGGGCATTCAGAGAGAAGGCAGTATTTTGGGTGTACGGATGAGCTGGTTAACAAAAAACTAAAGGCAGCAATTCATTCATCGCTGAAACCGGTAGTCTGCATCGGGGAATCTCTTGAAGAAAGGGAAAATGAGGAAACATTTGATGTGTTGAAAAAACAACTGTCTGTCGGTTTTTCCGGGTTAACATCAAAAGAGTGGAGCGCTGTTACAGTGGCGTATGAGCCCGTATGGGCAATTGGAACTGGAAAGACGGCTACGCCCGAGCAGGCTGAGGAGGCTCATAAATTCGTTAGGGAGACCATCTCCGAATTGTCTTCCGGAGAAACAGCCGAAAAAATCAGGATACTGTACGGAGGAAGTATGAAGCCGGCAAATGCGGGATCGCTGCTGGAGAAAAAGAATGTTGACGGGGGCCTCGTCGGAGGCGCGAGTCTTGATGCTGATTCATTTTATTCTATCATAAAAGAAGCGGCAGAAAAATGAAATATGAAATACAGTGGAGGGTTTAGGTGAAAATAGCGATTGGTTCTGATCACAGGGGTTTTAAACTTAAGGAAGCATTAAAGTCTTCTCTTGAATCTTCCGGGCACGAGGTTTGTGATTTTGGGGCTCAAAGCGGGGATTCGGTTGATTATCCAAAGTATGCAAAAAAGGTTTCGGATGCTGTTTCCAACGGAAGGGTAAGAAAAGGTATCCTTATTTGCGGAAGCGGTCTGGGGATGTGTATGGCTGCAAATAAGGTTAAAGGCATACGGGCTGCCCTTGCCAGGGAGCCCAGGGACGCCGAAATCACGGTTCGCCATAATAATGCAAATATAGTATGTATAGGCGCTGATTATACAGGGAAAAAATATGCCGAGGAAATTGTAGAAAAATTTTTAAATTCCGAATTTGAAGGCGGACGCCATAACAGGCGGATTGAATTTATGATGAAACTTGAGGATGAGGATATTGAATAAAAAAAATGCAGATATTGCAAAGCATATTGAGCACACTCTTCTGAAAGCTGATGCGGGCGAGAATGACATAAGACGCATATGCATCCAGGCGGAAAAATATAAATTTGCGGCTGTTTGTGTAAGTCCGGCTTATGTTTCTTTAGCTTTTAAACTTCTTAAAAAAAGCCGTATAAGAGTTGTTTCTGTGTGCGGCTTTCCTCTCGGCGGCTCAGTTTCGGATGTGAAAGCCCATGAGTCGCATAATGCCGTTGAGGACGGCGCAGATGAAATAGACATGGTTGCTAATATCGGCTATTTAAAGTCAGAAAGGTATACTCAGGCAAGAAAGGACATTGAAGAGGTAAGAAAGAAAATTCCCGGTAAGGTATTGAAAGTGATTATCGAAACCTCTCTGCTGGATGAAAAACTGATAGAAAGAGCAAGCGTGATAGCAGAGGAAGCGGGAGCTGACTATGTTAAAACATCTACAGGATACGGCACTCGGGGAGCGACAGTTAAAGACATAGAAATTATCAGAAATGTCCTGTCTCCTCGGGTAAAGATAAAGGCTTCCGGAGGAATAAGAACAGCAGAACAGGCAAGGGGGTTAATAAATGCAGGAGCTGACAGGATAGGAACGTCATCTTCAATAAATATCATTAAGTGCGGGAGCGTATGCAGGAAAAGTTAACTATAAGAGAGTATATTGATTCTCTTTCTTCAGATAAACCTACTCCCGGAGGAGGGAATGCCGCAGGGCTGGCAAATGCGCTGGGATGCTCGCTAATGCTGATGTCTCTTAGAATAGCGGTGCTTAAAAAGAATCCGGAAGATGCGGAGTCAATCAATTTAGAAAAGGGGCTGCTTGAGCTTAGAGAGGAGTCTATGGAGCTGGCAGAGCAGGATAGCGAAAAGTTTTTATCCGTAATTAAAAATTACAAAAAAAAGGGAAGCGGCCTCAGCAAGGCTATGTATGAAGCAGCTCAGGTATCGCTTAATATCTCTTCTGCCGCGGAAAAACTGTCAAAATTAATTTTAAAATCCCCGCTGGGAAAAATGAAAAATATAATTACGGATGTAAAAATGGCTCTTGAATTTTCCAGGGTGGCCTATTCAGGCGGAATGATAAACTGTTCGGTAAATGAATCAGGTGTGCAGAATTCGGAATTAAAGGAATTGAAATGCAGAAAAGACCGGATTGAAAAGAATTTTGAATCAAATTACAAGGAAGTATTAAAAAATATTGGGAATGATTTTATATTATAAAGGCAGATAAGTGGCTTTAAAAGAGTATAATTTTGAACATTCTCCGGTTCCGAAATCCAGAAAAAGGTATAAACTCAATCTGGCCGGGGACAAAAAAGACATAGATAGAATAGTAGAGAAGTTAAGCAAAGTAAGCAGCAGGCCTTTTCCATCACCCGAAAAAAAATATGACTGGTCGCTTTTTTTATATGACATAGAAGATGAACTGCTTGATAAGCTGAAAATGCAGCTGAGTAAAGTAACAAAGAACTATGCCGGAAAAAAAGGAGAGGCTCCTTCATCTGATGAAGCGCCGGAAAATGGTATTACAAGCAAGCTTAATAAAAACTACAGTTTCGACTCTTTTGTTGTGGGGGCAAATACGAGGTTCACTTATGCGGCGAGTAAGGCCGTGGCGGAAAGCCCCGGAAAAAATTACAACCCTCTTTTTATTTACGGAGGGGTTGGCCTGGGGAAAACTCATTTGATGCAGGCAATTGGAAATTATGTAAAGAATAAACACCCCCGGTTAAATGTAATTTACATAAGCACACAGGAATTTATAAACGAAGTTGTTGAAGGCATTGAAAAAAACAGGTTGAAAGAGGTCAGAAATTGGTACAAGAAGGTTGATTTGCTTTTAATTGATGATATTCAGTTTCTTGAGCAGTCAGATTCAACCCAGGAGGAGTTTTTCCACATATTTAACGGTATGCACGAGATAAGCAAGCAGATAGTTATGACCTCTGATAAGCCGCCTAAAAAGCTGGTAACACTTGAGGAGAGGTTGAAATCCCGTTTTGAATGGGGGCTGACCGCCGATATAAAGGCCCCTAATTTTGAGACCAGAAAAGCCATACTTAACAGGAAAGCCCAGCAATCAGGCTTGAAGCTCTCCGAAGATATCAGCGATTATATAGCTGAAAGGCTGACATCCAACATAAGGGAACTCGAGGGCATAATCAACCGTATAAGCGCTTACAAGAATCTCTCCCAGGAGGAAATGTCGCTTGATCTGATAAAAGACATAATAAAAAACATAATACCCGCAGATGAAGATGAAGAGGATTCGGAGACAGATAAGCCGAAAGTAAAACCCCGGCCCGAACCCGAACCCAGGCAGGAGCCCCAGCAGTCTTACGGATATAATCAACAACCGCCACCTCCGCCTCCTCCTCCCCCGCCTCCGCCCGGAGGCTCGCAGGGTACTATGCATAATTGCAGTATGTGTATGTCTCCGCTGGTATATGTTCCCCAGTATAAAAGGTGGTACTGTTCAAACTGCGGCGTCTATGCGGAATTTGCGCAGCAGGGTCCTCAGCGTTTTCCTTCTCATCAGCAGCCATATCCGCCTCCCCCTCCGCAAAACCAGGTGGGAAGGTTCTGCGGAAGGTGTTCATATCCGTTGCGTTTTATAAAGCAGTACGATAGATTTTATTGCGACAGGTGCAAAGAGTATGAAAGGCAGGAGAACCCGCCATCTTCCAATCCTCCCCCGCCCAGGCAGAATTCAGGGGTAAAAGAGAAAAAAGAAGAAATTCCTGAAAAAAAAGAAGAAAAAATAAGTAAAGTTGAACCTGAAAAAGAAAAGCCAAAGACTGGAAAGGGAGAAAAGGATGAGGCCGGTGATTCAAAGAAATATGAAAATATGATAATCGGTAACAAAAAAAAGGAAATCAGAAAGATAAAAGCAGCTTATTTTCTTCCGGTGAATACGGATAATGTTTTTATGTATATTGTTGAAAAATTAAAGAAACTTGCTTCTCAGAAAAGGTTTAACTTTTATATTGTTCCTCAGTTTACTCATAGGTTCTCTTCGGAGAAAGACCTTAATTTCAGCAAGTTCGCGCATCTGGCCGATAATAACGATGTTGATATAGCAATCTGTTTGGAGCCTCCCGAAGGTTCGGGTATTTCTTCATCTGTCTTCAAAAAAGAGATATCCAAGGCGATGGATGAAGCGGTAATGCCCTATGAGACGCTTCCCTGTGAAAAGATTAAAGAGAGCGATGCATTGAATTTGATGCTTGATATAGCAATATGTGCAAAAAAAGAACATTAACTATAATCTTTCTGACCGCAGCCGCTTTGATAGGGTATTTAGCGGATTGGCGGTATGCTTCAGGGGCGTTCGTCGCCTTTATTGTTCTTTTCATAGCCTTTAAATTCTGGGAGCGGGAGATATTAAGGGAACTGCAATGGAAAGAGCTTTTCAATACAGTCTGTTCAAATATGAGTTTCACATCCAGTATTTTCGGTATAAAAAAAATAACCGGTGTGATTTTAGAGGAGTTATGTGAAATGGAGGGAATCGAAGCCGCCTGGGTAATGCTGAAGGAGCCCGAAGGGCGTTTTCGCCTACATATCACAAGGGGAGATTTGAGCGGAGAAGATGCCTCTTTTTACAATTTAAATGATTATATCGGCAGAGAGATTGAAAGTTTTGAAAACCCGGTGGTTTCTGAAAAACACCCTGCCGGTTTTGAGTTTGCGGGAAGCGGGCCTGTCCTTCATATTCCAATGATGGAAGGCAGGCTTTTATTTGGTATAATATCAGTAGCTGCCCGCAGCAGAAGGTTATTTAAAGGCAGCGGATTCAGTAACTACATTGCTTTAGGCCGGCAGATACAGCAGCTGTATGAAAACTCTTCAAAAAGCCGGGAAATGGAGAATATGACCCGTAAAACACGCCAGGAGGTGGATACTGCTGCCGATGAACTTACAAAAACAAATATTAGATTGATAAACAGGGTAAAAGAACTAAAATCGCTTTATAACCTTTCAGTAAGGGTTTTCGCTGCAGGCGATGTCAAAGGCGCTTTCCGGGAGGTTTTTGCTGAGATAAAAAGGGTCATGAAAGTAAGTGAAGCTGCCTACTTTGAGCTGAATAACGGTTTGTTCAACTATGTTTTTTCAAGTTTTGACAGCAAGTTCAGCATGGAAAACAAGCCTGCGCTTAAAAAAGAGTTTTTAAGTAAGAACAATGGTGTAAAAGCTGCAAAGGATATTAATGCTCCGGATGAAATAATGAGTGTTTTCAATAAGCTTTCCTTCAGAAAGATATTTGTTGTTCCCGCAAAAGTAGGAGAAAAAACAAAAGGCCTTATGATTGGAGGAATAAAGAAGAAAAGTAAAAGTTTTTCACAAAATGAGCTAAACACATTAACCCTTTACAGCAGCCGTTTAGCGGAATATATCGAAAGGAACAGGATGATATCGGTTATAACGGAAGATAATGTAAGGCTTAAGGAGTTAAATGAGGTGAAAAATAATTTCATCGCTTTAATATCTCATGAGTTGCGTACCCCGCTTACAACCATAAAGGGATTTTCCGAAGTGATGTATGAGGGCCAAACAGGGGATTTAACCGAGGAGCAGAAGAGCTGCTTTAAAAACATTCTGGATTCGGCCCGTTTGCTGGGGGAGAAGATAGACAGCATTATTGATTTTGTAAGTTTGAGAAAGGGTGATCTGGAGATTAAGAGAGAAAAAATTCAATGGAATAATCTCATAGAAGATGTTTGCAGTGAATTTTCGGATGAACTGGAAAGGAAAAATATAAAATTCACAATAAAAAAAGACAGAAAAATTGGCGATGTTTATGTGGATGCAGAAAAAATAAAAAAAGCAGTAAGGCAGCTGGTTTCAAATGCTGTGAAATTTAACAAAATCGGAGGCAGTATAAACATAAAAACGAAGCACAGGGGGGATTTTTTTGAAACAGTAATTAAAGATAATGGTATAGGAATAGATGAAGATATGAACAGCCGTATTTTTGAAGAATTTTTTCAGCTTGAGGATCCTGTTACAAGAAGCGTTAACGGTATTGGAATCGGCCTTACGCTTGCACGGAGTATATTTGAGGTGCATGGAGGAACTATTGAGGTTAAATCTAAGGAAAAAACAGGGACCAGGGTAAATGTTTTGCTTCCTGTAAAGAATAGAAAATACTTGCGGGATAAAAATCCGGATGGAGAGAAAAAAAATGATAAGTAAAAGAAAGATAATGCTTGTTGAGGATGACGATACAACTGTAAAATTATTGACCTTTATGCTGAAAAGAAATGGATATACTGTAGTGAGCAGCAAAAACGGTGAAGCCGCGGTTGAGAAGGTGACTGAAGAAATGCCGGATTTAATATTAATGGACGTTATGATGCCGCGGATGGATGGCATTAAGGCAACGGAAAAGATAAAGACAAACCCAGAAACCTCGGGCATAGAAATAATAATGCTTTCGGCGTTGGGTCAGGAAATGGAAGTAATGAAGGGTCTGAGGGCAGGCGCAAGCGGTTATGTGGTGAAACCCTTTGATTCCCATTCGCTGCTTAAGCAGATTGAAGAGAAACTTTCTTCTTCTTGATAAGTTTATAATAATTTTGTAAAAGTTAAATCTGAAAATTCGATGAAAAAGTATACATAATTAAGTACACGGGAGGAAAAATGCCTATAGTTGATTCTATATCAGGTAGAGTAGTAAAAAAATATAAAAAAGACGAGCTTATTGAAAAAGCAAAAGAGATGCGGGCTTATAACATGATTGCAATTACTGCAGCCGGATCGGGACACCCGGGGGGATCACTTTCAATAATGGATATGGCCTCAGCGCTGTATTTAAATGTGGCGGTTCATGACCCGAATAACCCAGGGTGGGAGGACAGAGACAGGATATTCTGGTCAGCCGGCCATAAAGCCCCGGCTTTATATTCAGCTTTAGGGGTGGCCGGGTATTTCCCTGTTGAAAAGATGATGACACTGAGGAAATTCGGTTCGCCATTTGAAGGTCATCCCAACAGTAAAAAAGTTAAGGGGGTGGAGTTTTCCAGCGGTTCGCTCGGGCATGGACTTGGCGTTGCCGTGGGAAGCGCCCTCAATGCGCGACTCGAGGGTAAAAATTACAGGAGCTTCTGCATCATGGGAGACGGGGAACAGGATGAGGGTTCCGTGTGGGAAGCTGTTATGTGCGCGGCTCATTACAAGCTGGATAACCTTGTGGCGATAATTGACCACAATAAACTTCAGATCGATGGGATGACGGAAGAGGTTATGTGCCTTTCTTCACTGGCGGAAAAATACAAATCATTCTGCTGGAACGTGATAGAGATAGACGGACACAATATGGAAGAGATACTGGAGTCTTTTGAAGCCGCTAAAAATTTCAAGGGTCACCCGACGGTAATTATCGCTGATACAATAAAAGGAAAAGGGGTTTCATATGCCGAGCACGCGGTGGGTTACCATGGTATCGCACCAAAAGATGGCCGGATTGGAGAGGAGTCTCTGGAGATAGCGCTGCAGGATATAGGCTACGATATAGACGAGAGAGAAGTTGACAGATTTTTTAAGATTGCAGAGGATTATCAGAGAAAAGTGGATGAGAAAATCCAGAAAAAACTGCCTTCGTTTTCAAAAGAGTACTGGTGGAATAAATCTGAAAATATGAAGGCAGAGATGAATGCTACACGGAATGGTTTCGGAAAAGCCCTGGAGGAAATAGGAGAAGACACCAGTCTTGTTGCTCACGGGGCTGATATTACGAGTTCAATAAGAATGGACCATTTTTATAAGAATAATCCGGAGAGAGAAAAAAGGTTTTTCAGTGTAGGTGTAGCTGAGGCTAATATGATTCAGGTTGCCTCGGGATTTGCTAAGGAAGGTAAGATTTCTTTTGCCGGTTCTTTCGGGGTTTTTGCTACGGGAAGGGCTTGGGAACAGATAAGAACCACAGTCTGCTACAATAATTTTAATGTGAAAATTGCGGGAGCTCACGGTGGGCTTCTGGTAGGCGCGGACGGAGCAACTCATCAGGCGCTGGAAGAAATAGCTGTAACAAATTATCTGCCTAATATGACGGTAACAGTGCCGTGTGATGCTGTTGAAACATATAAAATCACAAAGGCTGTTGCTTACAAAGACGGTCCGGCCTTAATCCGCTATGCCCGGGAGGCAACCGCCTGTGTCTGTACGGAAGAGACCCCTTTTAAACTCGGGGAGGCAAATGTTGTAAGGTTCCGGGGGGAGAAAGATAATTTCATTGATGCTTTTGAATGGTCTCTTTCAAGTGAATATGAAAATGAAAAAGAAGACCTGTCTCTTATAGCATGCGGCCCGATGGTTCCTGAAGCTATGAGGGCTGCCTGGATATTAAAAGAGGAATACGGCATTGAAACAAGGGTTTTAGACATGCATACGGTAAAGCCCTTGGACAGAAAGGGGGTAATGCGCGCTGCAGAGGAGACCGGTGCAGTCATTACAGTTGAAGAACATCAGATAGGCGGTTTCGGAAACATAGTCGCAGGAGAGATAAATACCTCAAAGAATTACAATTCTCCACTTGTGATGGATATGGTTGGAGTAAAGGATAAGTTTGGTGAAAGCGGCGCCCCGTGGGAACTTATGATTGAATATGAGCTTGTTGCTGAATTTATAGCAAAAAAGGCAAAAAAGTTATTTGAAAGAAAAAAAGAAGCGTAAACGTTAATTTTAATGGTTGAAAGGGTAATACTTATTATTCTTGATAGCCTTGGGATAGGGGCAATGCCGGATGCCGGAAAGTATAATGATGACGGCGCAAACACTTTGCTGCATGTGTATCAGAAAACTGGCCTTAATATCCCCAATCTCTGCAGCCTGGGACTGGGAAACCTTGTGGATATCTCTTGCAAAACGGAAAACCCGAGGGGTTTCTGGGGAAGAATGCATCAAACTTCTCCCGGTAAAGACACCATAACCGGACACTGGGAGCTGGCAGGGGTTCCGCTTGACTTTTCATTTCCCGTTTACCCGGACGGATTTCCGGATTTTCTGATTGAAAAATTTGAAAAATCCATTGGAAGAAAAACAATTGGAAATCGCGCAGCCTCGGGAACGGAAATAATTAAAGAACTCGGAGAGCTTCATATTGAAACAGCTTATCCGATAGTTTACACTTCTGCGGATTCTGTTTTTCAGATAGCCGCGCATGAAGAAGTGCTGGATCACCGGAGGCTTTACGAATACTGTAAAAAAGCCAGGCAAATACTTACAGGTGATAATGCAGTGGCTCGAGTAATAGCAAGGCCGTTTTTCGGAAAAAAGGGAAAATTTAAGCGTAACGGCGCTGCCAGAAAGGATTATGCGCTCCCCCCTCCGGCGGATACGCTGCTGCAGAGGGTGTCTTCCAGCGGGATGTTTGTGACCGGAATAGGAAAAATTGGTGACATATTTGCGCACCGGGGTTTAACTTCCGAGATAAAGTCTAAAGATAATATGGATGGAGTATATAAAACAGCCCGTGAAATAAAAAGACAGAAAAAAGAAAAGGGACTGATTATTGCAAACCTCGTTGAATTTGATTCTCTATACGGGCACCGCCGGGATACGAAAGGATACGCAAAAGCGCTTAAGGAGTTTGATGAAAAATTTAAAGAAATATTGTCGCTCCTGGATGAAAATGAACTGCTTATGATAACTGCTGACCATGGCTGTGATCCTGAGCATAAGCGCCACACGGACCATACAAGGGAATTTGTTCCGCTTCTTCTTTATGGCAGCAGTTTTCCCGAAACGTCATATTTAGGCGGTGATATTAAGTTTTCTGACTGCGGGCAGACAATCGCTGATTTTTTGGGTGTTGAAAAACTGGAGCATGGAAAATCACTTAGAAAGAGAATAATTAAAAAATGAATGATATAGACAAAAAGAGAGCTAAAAAGAGCGCCGAGTTTATTAAAGATAATATTCCGGGAGAACCAGAGGTTCTGATGATTTTGGGGAGCGGTTTGGGAGACGCCCTGGAGGGTTTCAGAAAAGAGGCCGAAATAAATTATGAAGACATCCCTTATTTTAAAAGCCCTGATGTTGAGGGGCATAAAGGTATGCTTTTTTATGGGGTGTTAAATGGCGTTAAGGTTCTAATTATGTCGGGAAGGCTTCATTATTATGAAGGGTTTTCAATGCAGGAGATAACTTTTCCGGTCAGGGTTTTTTCACGGTGCGGCTTAAAAAAAATGATTGTTACGAATGCAGCCGGCTCTGTAAACACGGAATTTAAACCGGGGGATATGGTAATAATTACAGACCATATAAATCTTATGGGAGATAACCCGCTTAGAGGAAGCTCCGCATTTATTGATATGGGAGAAGCCTACAGCCGGCGTTTAATTAAAGAAGCTTTGGCTGTCTCCGGTGAAGGAAAGCGGATAAAATTAAAAAAAGGTGTATACACTGCGACAACGGGACCAATGTATGAAACACCGGCAGAGGTTTCAATGGTGAGGGTATTGGGGGGTGATATGGTTGGAATGTCAACTGTGCCGGAAGTGATTGCGGCGAAGTATTGCGGACTGGAGGTTTTCGGCCTTTCATTAATAACGAACATGGCTTCCGGTATGGGTGAAGAGGGAACTTCTCATAAAGAAGTTCTTCGCATTTCCCAAAATTCCCTCAAAACTATAAGTGAATTTTTAAGAGAGTTTATTGCCAGGATATGAATGCATACGACATAATCTACAAGAAGCGCCAGGGGGGAGAACTAAGCCGCCGGGAGCTTAATTTCATGATAAAGGGTTTGTTAAAAAAAGAGGTTCCTGAGTATCAGATATCGGCATTTTTAATGGCTGTTTATTTTAAAGGGATGGTATCCAGAGAGCTTGCCGATTTAACGGAAATTATGGTAGAATCCGGAGAGCAGGTGGATCTTAGCGCTTTTGGAAAAAATGCTGTTGATAAACATTCCACGGGCGGTGTTGGAGACGGGGTTTCTTTAACCCTTGCTCCCCTTGCTGCTTCTCTGGGAATTGTCGTTCCGAAAATGAGCGGGCGCGCGCTTGGGCATACTGGCGGAACCCTGGATAAGCTGGAGTCTATACCCGGCTGTAGAGTTGAGCTGTCAGTTTCTGATTTCAAGAAGCAGCTGGAGAGTATCGGGGTAGCGATTATAAGTCAGACGGAAAATATTGCGCCTGCCGACAAAAGACTGTATGAACTGAGAGATGTAACAGCTACGGTTGAGTCTATACCCATGATTGCGGCAAGTATTATGAGCAAAAAAATTGCGGAAGGCGCAAGCGGTTTAGTCCTTGATGTTAAATCGGGTAACGGCGCATTTATGAGAAAACATGAAGATGCCAGGAAACTTGCGGATTATATGGAGGATATTGGAACAAGATTCGGACGAAAAACCATTGCAATGATAACTGACATGAACCAGCCGCTGGGCAGGGCAATAGGAAATGCATGTGAGGTAAAGCAGGCAATAGACCTTATGAAAGGTTCTGGCCCTGCGGATATAAAAAAGCTGATAGTTGAGCTGGTTTCCGAGATGGCTGTTATGGCAGAAATTTACGAGGACAAGCATAGGGCAAAAGAAGAAGCGATAGCGAATCTTTCAAACGGGATGGCCCTTGAAAAATTTGGTGATATGATAGAATTTCAAAAAGGAGACAGGCGCGTATGCGATAACCCGGAAAAGGTTTTGCCCAAGCCCCGCTATTATAAGGATGTGATAGCGCAAACAGGCGGCTGTATAAGGGCGATGGATACGAGGTCCATAGGTTTATGCGTATCATCGCTTGGCACAGGCCGTAAAAGAATAGGGCAAAAGCCGGATTATTCAGCTGGTATTTTAGTTAACAAAAAAGTAGGTGAGAAAGTTGAAAAAGGTGAGCCTCTTGCCCGGCTGTTTTCTTCCAGGGAGGAAGATTTGTCGCGACAGGCAAATAGTTATCGGCGTTCAGTCATTATAAATTAAATGGTACATAGTAAAAAGGTGAAAAAATGAATAAAAAGATTAAAATCGGCATTATAGGCGGCAGCGGTATATATTCTCTTGAAGGATTAAAGAAAATAAAGGAACTTAAAATAAAGACCCCGTTTGGAAATCCTTCAGATAAAGTTATCACGGGTGAATTAAACAGTACTAAAGTTGCCTTTCTTCCGAGACATGGAAAAGGCCATCACATTCCCCCTTCGGGAATTAACTACCGGGCTAATATTTACGCCATGAAGAAAATGGGAGTTGAAAATTTAATTTCGGTGAGCGCTGTGGGAAGCATGCAGGAAACTATAAGACCAGGGGATTTTGTTGTCGTCGATCAGTATTTTGACAGAACAAGGTCCCGGGCTTCAACTTTTTTCGATAATGGAATTGTTGCGCATATTCCCTTTGATAAACCGGTATGTTCATCTTTGTCTGATGAGGTTGGCAAGGTCTGCAAGGTGGAGGGGATAAGAACTCATTTGGGAGGCACCTATATTTGTATAGAGGGCCCGCAGTTTTCCACCTTTGCCGAGTCGAAAATTTACAGGTCGTGGGGCATGGATGTTATAGGCATGACGGCTTTGCCGGAAGCAAGGCTGGCAAGAGAAGCTGAAATCTGTTACTGCACCCTTGCGCTGGTTACGGATTACGACTGCTGGAATACATCCCAGGGGGTGGTTTCTGCAGACCTGGTTGTGACCCAGATGAAAGAAAACTCCAAAAAAGCCAGGAAAGTTCTGAAAAGGATTATTCCCAACCTGGGGGAGGAGGAATTTTTATCCTGCCGGTGCAGAAAGGCTCTAGAGAACTCGATTGTGACGGAAAAAGATAAAATTGACAAAAGCGCAGCGAAAAAGCTTAAGTTGATAATAGAAAAGTATTTATGAAATTATGAAAAACAGGCTTATTGATCTCGCGGTAAGTAATATGAAAAATGCATATGTACCTTATTCGAATTTTAGAGTGGGAGCTGCTGTTGAGTGTGATTCCGGGAAAATTTATGAAGGCTGCAACATAGAAAACGCTTCCTACGGCTTAACGGTTTGCGCGGAAAGGGTAGCAATACTTAAAGCAATCTCGGAAGGCGAAAAAAAGATAAAAAAAATAGCTGTGGCGGCTTCTTCAAAAAAAACTTCAATACCGTGCGGCGCATGTTTGCAGGTTATAAATGAGTTTGGGGAAGGGGTAAAAATTTACTGCTGTGGAGTAGACGGAAGTTATGATACATATAATATGGAAAGCCTTTTTCCATTTCACACAAGAAATAACCAGTTAAAGGATTGTTTGAAAAGACAAAAAAATAAATAATTCTATACAGTAAGAGGTGTTTTGAGTGAATATGGTTTATATGAAAAAATCCTGTCCATAAGGAAACTGGCCGGGTTAATTTGGAAAAGTAAATCAAAGATGTTTAATCGGAGGTAATTATGAATAACGTTAAAAATTTTAAAATAGTCTTTGCTGTTGTGGGAATAGTTGCAATTTTTTTCTCAGGCTGCGCAGAAAAAAGGGTAGTGTCGCCGGAAGAGGTTCCTTATGAAACCCGAGAAGAAGAAATAGAAAGAATTGATGAAGAAACTAAACAGAAAATAGAAAGTATTCTTTACCGTGTTGAGGAAATTGCCCGTGAAAATCCGCTTGAGTACGTTGGGAAAAATACAATGAGCGAGGCTGTGGAAATAATGGACACGGGGCCTCAGACCGCACCAATATTAATAGGGTGGCTTAAGGGAACCCGAAACTGGAAGATGAGGTTCTGGATAGTAGATATGCTTGGTTATGTGGGGGGAGTGGATAATATTCTTCCTCTAATCGAGGTAATTGAAAATCCAGACGAGAACATACACGTTAGATTAAGAGCCTGTGAGTCTATTAAAGAGCTTAAGTATCGTTCAGCTATAGATTACCTGGTGGTTTCTAGAGACATCGTTGATAATATTAATGTTAAACGAAAAATTGAGGAAGTTATAGAGTTTCTCAGGTAGAGCTGCTTTCTTCCTTTTCTTTTTTAGTGCCTTGTTTTTTTCTTCGTCCGGTTGAATCTTCCTCTATCATTGTACATACACCGTCAAAGTGAGCTCCTTCAGCTATTGAAAGTTTCGATGTTTCGATGTCTCCGGTCAATGTTGAACCGGGAAGCAGTTCAAGTTCAACTTCAGAGTAAACATTGCCCCTTATTCTGCCTGCCAAGCTGACACCTTTTGAATTAATATCTCCTTCTACTATGCCGTTTTCACCCACAATTACACCATCGGCCTTCTTTATTCCGCCTTTCACTGTCCCGTCAATTCTTAGGGTTCCTGAAGATTCTATGGTGCCTTCAATGTAGGTGTCCTGGCTGATTAATGTTTCAATTTTTCCTGAAAAACTTTTTTTCTTATTGCTGGAAAACAATGGATTTACCTTCCTTTCACAAATTCAATTGGGTTCACCGGCTGGCCCTTATGCCATACCTCGTAATGAAGGTGGGGTCCTGTTGCTCTCCCGGTTCTTCCCATATATGCTATAATCTGACCCTGTGTAACCTCATCTCCCTGTTCCACCAGTATTTCGGAACAGTGAGCGTATCTTGTTGAAAAATTGTTGCCGTGATCTATTATTACAAGCTTTCCGTATGAGCCTGCCCAACCTGAAGAGACAACCTTACCCGGGGCTGTAGCTCTAATGGGAGCGTCTTCTTTAAGAGGGTTATATATATCCATACCCCTGTGGAGCTCTCTTCTTTTTGTGATTGGATGATCCCTCCATCCGTATGGGCTTGTAATATAACCGAATGTCGGCCAGATAGATGGAGTGGAAAGCAGAATATCTCTTTTTCTGTCTATGTAGTTTTCTATTTCTTTTACATTGTTATTCTGATTCCAGGTCTCTTCCCTGATCATATTTATGTTTGCCATAAATCGTTCTCTTTCAAATCTGCCGGAATTGAAATTATCGAATGCGAGAGAGTTTTCGCTGCTGCCAATAGGGTAGTTTTCAAGTATATCCTGAGAACTCTCCATGCCCAGCATACCCCTCACTTTAATTTCATTAGCACGTATATCCTGAAGAACGTCCAGTACCTCTTCGACCTTTTGCGCGTATTCATCATTTTTTTGCACAAGTTCTCTGTTTGCTGAGACGGCGTTTCTGTAGTTTAAATAAACATCGGTAAAGTATATTCCTGTTACAAGTATGGAAACAAGGAAAAGCATCAGGAAAAGGGCAAAAGGATAACTGAATTGGATATGCAGCGACCGACTTGCTCTTCCGGGAGCGACTATTAATGTGAGTTTTCTACCTGCCCATTTTCTTATCATTTTAATCATTACATGATAATACTAATACATTTATAATAATAATGTCAAGAAGTTGACAAATTAACCTATTATTAGTATAAAATATCAAATTTAAGGTGGCGGGGTAGCTCAGTCGGTAGAGCACTTGACTGAAAATCAGGGTGTCGTCAGTTCGATTCTGACCCCCGCCACCATCTTTTGTATCAAACCTTCCAGAAAGTCCGTAAAAGATCCTTATTTTTTATATTTTGATGTTCCGAGCTGGAGGTCCGCCGAATCGTGCGGGAATCAGCGAGGGATTTTTCTACAATTGAATTTTCGGCGTCTTCTTCCTGTGCTGACGACGATCCGACGCCAAAATCCCGATAAAACAATTTAATAAAAATCTCTTTGGCCATAAATTATTTGTTTTATGTGTTTTTTTTATATGATTACATTGCTCATAACCTTTTTTGCCTTCCAAGCCATTTAGAAGGCTAAAAAGGGTTTTTTTAACAATTTTTGGGGAGTAGTAATTTTCAGTATCCAGTTTTCCAACACTGAATCGGCCATCTGGCTTCCCTAAGGAGCTTATTAGTCTTTATTCTTGCATTAGCTTCTTTCTTTTTCATTTATCCTCTAAAAATCGGTAGATTCGCAAAAAAAATCGGTAGATTATCGGTAAATTATTTTTTGCTGTTTTTAAGAACATATTTTGTCCCTCTACCTTTACCTTTTTTTTCTAATATACCTAAATCAACCAATTCTGATAAGTCTCTATAAGTAGTATCATATACTACTCCAAATTCATTTTTGCACCACCCACTTGTTACTTCACCGGTTTCAAGTACATGCTTCAATATTTTCTTTTGTCTTTTGTTTAGTTTTTCTTCAATAGCCGGTGGTATAAATTCTGCAACATTCTTTGGAGTTTTTATTCTATCTAAATCATCCCCGGGCCCATAAAGAATTACATTAACTTCATTATCGATGATTTTTATATCAGGTTTATCCAAACCATGGTTTAACATATCGTCAGTCATTCGTTGAATTCCCGTTCCCCTTTCTTCCATTCTGTCCAGTAAATTCAGTCCTTGAGCTATATTAGGATTTCTTGAACGCGACTTAGCTTGTCCACTCAACAATTTTCTTATAGACAAACCGCCTGGTAAATCTCCAGGACTAATTATTTCAATTCTATCTTTAAATAAATTTACTTCTATGCGTTTTCCTGCATCTTCATAATCTCTATGAGCTAATGCGTTTACTAAAGCTTCACGAATGGCTTCTTCCGGATATTCATCCACCTGTACCCTATTGAGTCCTACAACCCTTAAAGGATGTCGTGTGTTTTTGTTAATAAAAGCAACTGCTTCATCAATACCAGCAGACAAATGTTTTCTTATTGTAGCGTGATCTAAAGGTTTATGTGTTTTTTTTATTCCTGGAAAAGCTGCAATTTGAATTCTTGTGTGAGTGAAAACTGCTGTTGGATTATTTCCCAATAAAAGAATTCCAGCTGCCGTTCCATAATACTCATCTTCTTCTTCCCACAAATATCCACGTTGCCATAGTGAATGGATAACATCTTTCTCTTCTAATTTAGAAACTTCAATTTGTTCAGCTTCAGCTACTAGTTTCTTTGCTAACTCCTTATCCATTTCAGTCCAACTTAATCTCTTTAATCTTTGGCGTTCAAAAGATGAAGCAACCTGAATAGTTTTCTTTGCAACTTCTTCTTGAGCAGCTGTAGGTTCTATATGGTAAGTGTCTTTAATATGTTTAATTAACCTTTTACGAACCTTTTTTTGTAATTCCCCACTATTCTCGAATCTTTCATACTTATGATCATCTTTTTTAATTTCTTTAACAAACTCTTTAGTCTTTTCTTCTCTTTCTATTGTATTTTTTCCTTTAATTACAATTAATGTAGGTAAATCCATCTCTTGTGCTTTTCTATATTCAGAGTGTGTTGCTGACAAATCATCTTCGACAATATTTCCATAGTTTTTCCATATCACGCCCAAATATATTTGACAGGTATTTAATAGATCTAAATATGCTTTTGATTGAGGTTTTAAAGGGCTAGGATAATCTTCATTGCATATTCCGGGGAAAGTGACCACCCATTCCGGAGCAAAGTGACCACCCCCCATTCATTCAAGTTTTCCTAATGCCACTCTACAAAAAGTGGCAACTTTGTGTCAAATACCTGGGTCTCGTTTTAGACGAGACTTTTTTCTAAAAATCTTTCTGCCTGTAACTCTTTCTGACTGACTCGCCTTTCAAATCTATCCTGTAGGAACTGTGAACCAGTCTGTCGCAAAAAGCGTCGGCGATTGTAGGCTCTCCAATAATTTCATGCCATTTCTGCACGGGAAATTGTGAAGCAATCATGGTTGACTTGAATCCGTATCTATCCTGCATAATCTCCAGAAGAGTCAGTCTTGCGTCGGTGTCAAACGGATGCAGTCCGAAATCATCTAAAATCAAAAGATCTTGTTTTTTGAGATGTTTCAGTTTTTTAAAATATGTTCCGTCGCCTTTGGCGCATTTAAGTTCAGTAAATAATTTCTGGGCAATAAAACAAGCAGTCTTAAACTCATGTACACATGCCTGATGACCCAGGGCCTCGGCAATAAAAGATTTTCCCACTCCTGTAGAGCCTGTAATTATGATGTTCTTTTTTTGCTGAATCCAGTTACAGTTTGAAAGCCGCAGCATAAGGTTCTTGTCCAGGTTTCTTTTAATTTGAAAGTCTATCTGCTGGAAGGTAGCCCGGGTTCTGAATTTGGCTGCTTTGACCAGGCGCTGAAGTTTCCTGTTATGCCGATCGTCCCATTCTGTTTCGGTCATATGCGCAATCAGTTCATCTGAGGTAAACTTCTTTTCAATCGGTGTTCTAATTGTTTCTTCAAATGCTCGCGCCATCCCGTGTAACCTCATCTTTTTCATCTTTTTAATTGTTTCCTGGTTATCCATTGCTTTCCTCCTGAGGCGAATAATATCCGGCGCCCCTGATGTTTCCATGGCTGGGAAAATTATCCCTCCACGGAGACTCCTCAACTTTGTCCAGCCCTTTTTTCAGAATATTCTTCACCGAAGGGTAGGAGAACGTTTTAAATTCAACTGCCCTCCGGCATGCTTTTTCAAGCCTTTGGTTACCGTATGTCTTGGTAAAATTTAATATTCCCAGACACGATTTGAAAGCCTGCTCAGGATATTTTTTACTTTCCAGAACCTTCCGTACAAGCTCTTCTGTGTGTCCGCCAATATTCTTTGCCCAGCTAATAAATTTCTTTGGGCTCCAACTGTCGTAAAATTTATGTTCAGGCGGCATATGCTGCTTTGATGTTGTGTATCCTAATTTACTATAGTCCCTCAAATGAAACGCCACTCTCCTGTTGTTGTGGTAAATTTCAACCGTTTTCGCAGTGTAAAAAACCTGGACTTGTTGCCCCTTCAGTTGATACGGCACGCTGTAATAGTGTCTGTCTTCCCTGAGTTCAACATGATAGTTGAATTGAACCCCGACGTTAAAAAAATCCTTGTACTCATATTTTTTAGAAGGCAGCGGTTTTAAAACTTCTCTTTCAACTTCGTTAAACAGCGACCTGCGGCTTATCTTTGTCCTTTGGAAAAACCTGTTATTGAGTTTTTGAAGCTCTTTAAAAAAAGCGGTCTTTAGTTCTTCAAGCGAATAGAATTTCTTGTTTCTCAGCGGAGCGAATATTCGTTGATATACAAGCTGAACCGCTATCTCGGCCAGAGCTTTGTCTCTTGGCGCATGCGGCCTAGCTGGAACAATTGCCGTCTCATAATGTTCGGCAAAATCCAGATACACCCGGTTTAATTCCGGCTCATATTTACTGGCCTTTGTCACCCCTGTTTTTAGACAGTCTGGAACGATGGCCCTCGGTACTCCGCCAAAATATAGCAGGGCATTTTCATTGGCAGTTATCCAATCCCTTTGTTTCTGCGTAAGCGTGGGCTCTGAATAGATCATTTGGCTTGCCCCAAGTACGGCCACAAAAACACTTGCTTCCCTTTTGGGTTTACCAGTGTAGCGGTCATAAATGGTAAGTTTTTTACCGGCGTAATCTACAAACATTTTGTCTCCGGCCTTATGCTCAATGTGCATATATATTTTCGATGTCTTGCGCCACACCTGAAAATGATGACAGAACTGTGAATATCCGTATCCGTCCGGACATTCTTTCCGGTACTCTTCCCACAGCGTCATTAAAGTCACTCCCGTTTTAGGCAGTTCTTTCAGAAAATATTCAAACTTCCCTGAAAGGACCTTGTATTTTTCCGGCAACCTTTCCTTGCTTTTATCAAGTATGCCCAGTAATTCGCTATCCTTCATTTTCTCAATATCTTCGTAACACAACCCGGACATCTTTAAATCAGCCAGATACTGGGCTACAACAGTCTTTGAAATTTTCAGTGACCTTGATATCTGGCGGTTGCTCAATCCGGCCTTTTCCTTCAGCCTCAAAATTTCCCTGATCTTTCTCATACTTACTCTCCTGTTGGTCATTTCTGATCCTCCCATATAGAAAACTAACCGGCATCTCTATGGAAGAATCTTACCTAATCTCTGGAAAATCTGAATAAATTTTTAGGGATTTTCAACCCATTCCGGAAAAATAGCCAAAAAGTGGCAACTTTAAAACGGAATGGGTGGTCACTTTGGCCCGGAACGGGTGGTCACTTTGCTCCGGAATGGGTGGTCA
>SL_5KL_010_SEDDRAFT_10000031_pt1 | contig 72041 bp, 69 predicted proteins | sample SodLakKL_010_SED_FD_9118 | JGI IMG/M metagenome (IMG submission 9118)
TGTCCAACTGCGGCAACGTGGGGCTCACCGACGTGACGGTGGAAGATGACCTGCTGGGCCTGGAGGACTACAGCATCGGCGATCTTGCGGTCGGAGACTCGTACACCTTCTCCGCCACCTATACCATCCCCGAGGGCGCTCCCGACCCGCTGGTGAACACCGCCACGGCGTCGGGCTCCCACGGAGACGTGCAAAAGAGCGCTCAAGCCAGCAGTTCCCTGGCAGTCGGGCCCAGCTACTCGTTTCACATATGCGGTGTGAAGTTCCACGATCTGGATCGGGATGGCAACTATGATGTCGAGATAGAGCCCGGTATCGATGGAGTGACCATAACGCTTTTCGGTCCGGACAAGGTCACACCGGCCGAGGAGTTCTATCCGGAGATCACATACCCCGATCCGGAGGAGAACCCGCTACTCAGCGGTGAGAACGAGCTTCGAGGAAGCTACTGCTTCAATATCGAGAATCTGCAGCCCGGAGAGGAGTACACGTTCTACCTCCGCAAAGAGTTGCGGGCCGGTACGGTAGCCACCACCCCGACGCTGGTGGGCCCGATAACACTGGTGGCGGATGAGGAGGGCAATCGTGAGTCTCTGAACAACCATTTCGGGAACGCAAAGATACTGCCTACCGTGGGCTGGGTGGGCAGCCCGCCGAGCAGGCTGGCTCTCGTAGCGCCGTGGATTGCCCTGGCGGCGGTCGTGGCCGGCGCTCTTGTCTTTGTGAGACGCCGTCACGCACAGAGCTAGCCTATTGTGATTGCGAGTTCCCGCAAGGGAACGGCACCAACGAACAATTGGGGGGGCGGGGTTTCCCCGCCCCCCTTCCTCTATCTCTGCCCCCTCACTCTAACTCTCTCCCCCAGGGGAGAGAGAACCTCTTGATACCCTCTCCCTTGAGGAGAGAGACCCTGTGCATTCCCTCTCCCTTGACGGGAGAGGGCCAGGGTGAGGGTGATTCCGACACCAATCATCATCCCCGCACTTCTTGTCACCAGGGTTTTGACTGGGACTTGGTCTGCTGTAGGGGAGGGTCCTGTCCCGACGCACTCGAGGCCCAATCACTCGCGACTCCTGTCGGAGAAGCTCGGCGACAGCAGAATCGCCTAGCAGTACGCTTCGCCTCTATGCCGGATAATGTAAACATCGACGACCCAGGACTCTCTTCTTGACGTCTTCAAGAGACTCGCGCGGTTCAGGCTCCCGTTCCCTGGCCCGCAGAGTATCATAGAAGTCCTCCCATATCGCCCTATGCCGCTTGAGGTCGATTAGCACTGCCTTCTTCTCACCACTCTCATCGATGACAAACTCTACTCCTCTAACCATGTTAACTCCCCGGCATCCGTTCTTATTGCGGGCATCAACATGAACCTCGCATGTGCACCTTCCACCCGGGCAGGACAAGGCGTAGGGCACAAGTCTCGCAGAGGCACCCCCAACGGCGTGCCCGGCGCGCGACCCTAAAGGGTCGCACTACAGAATGATGCCCCGCAATGTAGTGCGAGGCTTTGTCCTCGCCCCGCACCCCTCTCTACAGGTGCCGTTCTCGAGGTAGGGCCCCGACGTCGCCGGGGCCGGCCGAAGAATCGTGGGTTCTGCTGCCTATTCTCCAAGGAGCCTGATGAACTGCTCCGCGCTCACGATCCTGATACCCTGGTACTCGTTAAGCCCCTGCAACGCCTTATCGCCGGTCACAATGTACTTCGCCTTTCCACCAACGGCGCAGGCAATCACCTTATCGTCGTCCGGGTCGGGTGCTACGCCCCTGAGGTCGGGCGTGCCGGTAACGCAGTCACCTATGTGAACCAGGGTCAGGACAAAGGCGTGGATATGGACTTCAGCGAGGCCGTACTTGAGCAGGATGCGAGGTAGGTGCAGGACGCGGTCCACCTCTTCCACAATCGCGCGAGACGTCACCAGTACGAACTGCCCTCTACGCCAGCATCTGACGATCTCTCGGGGATAGCTGTGAGGCGAAATCAAGGCCGAGACCAGCACATTGGCATCCACCACCGCCCGGATCATGGCTCATCACGGCTCCGGCTCTCAGCAACAGCCGTGGCCACATCCCTTTCCACCTCGTCAAGGGGAATGTCCTTGTTCCTCTCGGCTACCCCTTCCCAGCGGTTGAACAGGGCTTCTCTGGCGGTCCTGCTCGTGCTGGTTGCCAGCAGGAACAACTCCACGTTCTCGTCCGTAATCCGGTAGCTCCGGCCCAGCCGTGACGCTATGAGCTTGCCTTCCCTGATGTAGCGATAGACCGTCTCCTTGCTCAACTGGAGATAGTCAGCAACCTGCTCCGGGGTCATGATCTCCTTGACTGCTTTCATCCTGTCCCTCCATGGCCTATTGTACCGCTCCTGTTGTTTCTTGTCTACTCTTCTTGTGTTCTCCAGCGAGCAGGCTGCAAGTCCGCCACGTTTGCGATGGTAACGGGATTCGGGGCAGGCTCTCGGGGTCGCACTACATTGAGGGGGCAGCGGTATCGATCTCGCTAACGGTTGAAATTTTGTACTAGACTTAGTATCATCTCCATGAAAGCACAGCGGTAGAGGAGGTTATGCTCAGATGACCACACGCATAGTCACGGTTAGCGAACTCAAGGTCAAACTCGGTGCACTTATGGCCGAACTGGAGGAACGGGGCATTCCCCTATATGTGACGCAGCACGGCAAGCCGAAGGCCGTTCTGGCGCGCTACGACGAATACGAAGCCCTGCTCCAGAAGATCGAGGACATGGAGGACCTGCTGGCCATGCAGGAGTCCCTGGCAGCGCCCGACGGCGAGGCAGTAAGCCTGGAGGACTATGAGCGCAAGAGAGCAGCCCGTCTTCAAGGTTAGGCTCCGTAGCAGGATGGTGCAGCGAGAACTCGATGCTCTCAAGGGCGTGGATTATGACCGTGTTATCGCCAGGCTCAGGTCACTGGCCAGGGACCCCCGACCTCCGGGATGCGAGAAGCTGTATGATACCGTCTACAGGGTCAGGGTCGGGGGCTTGCGCATAATCTACCGGGTTGACGAAGACACCAGGCGCATCGACATAGGGGCGGTTCGCCGCCGCAGCGAACGAACATACAGACATATCCGGAAACTGTTCGAATGACCGGTCATGCTGCGCCCCCCACATTAACTCTCTCCCGGACGGCCTTGTAGTACGAGGCTTTAGCCTCGTGCCCGGGGGCACGACCCTAAAGGGTCGCACTACAGAATGAGAACCCTGAATGTAGTACGAGGCTTTAGCCTCGTGCCCGGGGGCGCGACCCCCGACTTCGGTCGGGGCAGGCTCTCAAGGGTCGCACTACACAGATACGCCAACCAGCAATGTAGTACGAGGCTTTGGCCTCGTGCACGCCGGGGCGCGACCCTGAAGGGTCGCACTACACAGATACGCCAACCAGCAATGTAGTACGAGGCTTTAGCCTCGTGCACGCCGGGGCGCGACCCTCAAGGGTCGCACTACACAGATACGCCAACCAGCAATGTAGTACGAGGCTTTAGCCTCGTGCACGCCGGGGCGCGACCCTCAAGGGTCGCACTACACAGATACGCCAACCAGCAATGTAGTACGAGGCTTTAGCCTCGTGCTATGGGACGGCCCAATTTTCCATTTGAAGGCGGTTTCCTCTATAATAGTAGCCGAGATGAAATCACTCTCGCGCTTGGCCGTCGCTCTGGTCCTCGGCCTCATGATCATGTCCCTGCTGCCGCTGCCTGTGCAGGGGCAGACACAGTGTCCCGACACCTACATACAGCTCTCTTCTCATCATGGAGTTCCCGGCGACATCATCACCATCACCGGCAATGATTTCGAATTGGATAGCTGGGTCGACATCTACTTCGAAGGTATCTGGATAGATGAGGTCTACAACACCGCAATGCGTTTTGAGGTCGACATCGAGGTTCCCGAGATCCCCAGGGGGGGCTACACGATACGGGCGGAGACCGAGAGAGACTATGAGGAGGCGAACTTCAGCGTCAGGCCCGGAGTGAGCATTAGCCCTGAGAGCGGGGCGACCGGAACAATGCTTACCGTCACAGGACGGGGATTCGGCGCCAATGAAACCGACATTGAGGTCAGACGCGGCCTTTACGAGACGGTTGACGATGGCATTTCAGCCAATCCGGACGGCACCTGGGAGACCAGTTTTGAGCTTCCCTCCTGGACGAGGGGCAGACACGAGATACGGGCCCGCGGTTCCCAGACCGTCCTCATCGGCAGCGTCAGGCACGCCGTCTTCGAGGTGAAGCCCGGCATAACACTGGATGAGACATCCGGCGCCGTGGGTCAGAGCATAGCCGTAAGCGGCACCGGGTTCGCCGCCGACGAGCAAAACATCAGGGTGGTGGTCGATAGGATGCTGGTAGCCACAGTGCCCACCAGCATCCAGGCCGACGAGACAGGCCGCTGGAATGCGACGTTCACGGTGCCCGAGATGCCCGCCGGCGAGTACACCGTCACCGCCGAGGGCGCCCGTACCCGGAGGAGAGACATCGACGAGGTCCCGTTCGAGATAAGACCCGTGATGACGCTCTCGCCGGATGAGGGGCACGTGGGCACGAACGTGACCGCCACCGGATACGGCTTTGCACCCAACAAGCAGATCACTATCCTATACGACGGCAGCGAGGTCGATGCCCCTGCAACTGTCACCGATGAAGAGGGAGGCTTCAGCGTGGTCTTTGCCGTGCCCGAGAGCCGGTTCGGCGAGCGCACCGTACAGGCAACTGTTGCCGATGACCCCGAGTCGACGAACGCTTCCGCCATCTTCGTGATGGAATCCGATCCCCCTCCCATACCCGAGCTGTCTTCGCCCGCCGACGGAGGAAGGGTGGGTTTCTTCCGCCGGGCGACGCCGACCTTTGAGTGGGAGGAGGTGTTCGACGATAGCGGCGTCTACTATAACATGAAGGCGTCTACCAACCCCGACTTCGAGCCAGACTCCATACTCATCTCGCAAACCGGCCTCACCGAGACGAGCTATACGCCGGACGAGCCGCTGTCCAACGGCATCTACTACTGGACGGTGCAGGCGGTGGACGGGGCGCAGAACGAGAGCGGATGGAGCGAGGCACAACGCATGCGTGTGGGACGCCTGCCCATGTGGGGCTTCATCGTGATCTTCTCCTTCGTCGGCCTGCTCCTCATACTCCGCACCTATTTCATCCTGGTAAGGCCCCGCCTCTACGAGTAACCCCCCGCCCCAGCATCCCCTCTCCTCCCTATTGACATTCACGGTCCTATGCATTATCTTATGTGTTGTGTTCAGGAAGCGTTGAACTGCCGCTCGTAGATGGTCACTTGGGCGACAGGGAGCCAATAGTGAAACCGACCTGGAGATGGTCGGTCTTTTCTTCGCCGACCCGGGTGAGAGTTGTCGGATACACGAGCGGGTGTATCCTGCAAGTGAGACTGACCCGGGGCGTCGGGGATATTGAACACGACAAAGAATACTCAGTGAGGTGAGTTTAATGAAAAGAAGAATACTCAGCATCCTATTTGTGGCCGGACTGGTCCTAATGATGTGGCCCTGCACCGCGGGCACCATCGCTGCCAACTCGTCCCCTAACTACGGGTTCGTCCCCAACTCGGGCGAGGCCTCCGTCTCCAGGGTGGACCTGGTAAACATGACTGAGGTGGCGCGCTACTATACCGCGCCGCGCCTGGGCGATGAGGTGGACCTTGAAGGCAACCCGGACCCTGGAAACCCAAACGCAGTGCCCCCGGTTGAGTGGCGTACCTCGCGCATCGCACTCGACTCCGGCGGCAATGCCTGGGTACTCAACACCGGTGCCGACGGCACGGACCTGCAGGGCTCAGTCGTCAGGGTTCAGGCCGATACCACCGGCCTCACCGACACGCACGCCTACCCGGATCCCCTGTTACCGTTCGGCACTGACGAAGCCGTACAGGTCTTTCTCGTGGGCGCCCCCGGGGACATGCCCCGCGCCATTGCCATCGACAGCGAGGGTTACATCTGGGTCGGCTTCTACAGCGGTGCTCAGTTGATGAAGTACGAGTACAACGTGGTGGCCGGGACTCTAGAGCCGGTGGCCGGACCCTTCTTCCCGGACGTAAGCCCTGACAACGTCATCCGCTACTACGACATGCAGTTCGCACCGGACGGGACGTTGTTTATCTCCAGTCGTGATTCCACCCCCACGCACACCCCCAGGGAGGAGGGTATCTGGACCTTCAATCCTGACACTGTGGTGTTCACCCACGAGACGAGCTTCAACCCGTACGCAGTGCTCATCGCTGAGGATGGCACGGTGTATGCCACGTCTTACGATGACCAGCTTCATATCCGCGACGAGGAAACAGACGACTGGTCCTCTGCCGAGATCACGGGTTCTAGCCAGAACCGCGGCATGGAGTTCGACGACCAGGGCCGGATATGGATAGCCAGCACGGTTGGTACCACCGAAGGCGACATAGTGTATTCCTACGATATCGATTCAGGCACCTCTGGCCCGACTTACACCCTGACCTCAGGCACGACACCTGTGGGTATGGGCAGAGATGCCGCCGGCAACATATGGACGATCTGTCGTAGCGACGCCATGGACGAGGGCTGGATTGAGGGGTTCGATCCCGTGACGCAGGACCCGGTTGGAGCGATTGAGGTTGGGTTCCGGCCCTACGCCTACCGTGACTTCGTGTGTCCTCTTACGATCTACCGGATCTGCGGCTACAAGTACCTGGCGGGTACGACAGAGGGCTTGGAGGGCTGGACAATCATTCTGGAGAAGAAGGACCCTACCTCCGGTGAGTTTGAGCAACACGGGGACCCCGTGCTGACCGATGAGCACGGGCGGTACTGCTTCCAGGATCTTGAGCCGGGAGAATACAGGATAACGGAGACGCTCGAGTGGGGTTGGAGACAGGTGGAGCCTCCCGACCCCGGTTACCACCAGATCGAACTGCCGGCCTATGACAGTCATCCCGAAGACGGGCTGTTTTACAACTTCGAAAACGAGCGCATCACTATACCCCCCGTGGGCGGCACCGGTCACCTCGTGAACAGGCTGGTACTGCTCGCGCCGTGGCTGGCGCTGGCCGCAATGATCGCCGGCGCTGCCGTCTTCGCCAGGCGCCGCCTGACGCAGGGATAGGCTGGTGTGACTGCGCGCTCCCGCAAGGGGAACGGCAACAACGAGCCATAGGGGGCGGGGTGACACCCCGCCCCCCTTCTTCTATCTCTGCCCCCTGACTCTAACTCTCTCCCCCAGGGGAGAGAGGACTTGTCGGATGAGAGTGCCGGGGCGCGACCCTGAAGGGTCGCACTACAGAGGCCTACGGGGTCATCATGTAGTACGAGGCTTTAGCCTCGTGCAAGCCGGGGCGCGACCCTGAAGGGTCGCACTACAGGGACAACCGCGTGTCAGGGACTCATGATGAAAGATTCGCCGCCGCCCGACACTTACTTTTCGGGGCTATCTTCGTTTATAATAGGGGGAACGATGAGCAACACGAGGATCAGAAGGAGGAACAGATGAAGTTACTGTGTCGACTGACGATCATCCTTGCCCTCTGCCTCATGGCCGTTCCCTCGCTGCCGCTGCCCGCGGCTGCGGAGACATATCCCCCCGTGATCGGACTCTCGCCCAATCAGGGGATCCCCGGAGACACAGTCACAGTCACAGGGAACAACTTCACCGCAGGTGAATGGGTTCGTGTCTACTACTATTTAGACGGTGAACCAGTGACGGAGGTGGGTGAGCCTCAGGTCGAACCAGATAGAAGCTTCGGATTTGAGTTCGCAGTGCCCGACAGTTACTCCGGCACGCATTCCGTGCGGGCCTACATAGCTGACAGCCTTCAAGCAATAACCACTTTCGAAGTGCAGCGAGGTCTTACGGTCGCCCCCGAAGAGGGACAGGTGGGCGATACCGTCACCGTGACAGGCCGGGGATACGGCACGTATGATATCCGGCTATACTTCGGCCCTCAGCGCGTACTGGAAGACGTGACTATCGAAGCAGACGGTACCGGCCGATGGGAGCACGATTTCGAGATTCCCCCATCAGTCAGGGGAAGCCACGATATAGACACCACACCCCCCGCCGCCAGAGACGCAACCTTCACGGTGGGCCCGGGAGTACGGCTGGAGCCGGATTCCGGCAGCCCGGGTCAGACGATTGCGATGACGGGAGGGGGATTCGGCGCCGGCGAGAGGAACATCACGATACTGTTCGACGGGGAGGAACTCGAGACCGGCATCGAGGCCGGAAACAGGGGACAATGGGAGGAATCGTTCGACGTGCCTGAGATGCCGGCCGGCGAGTACGAGGTCACAGCCGAGGGACCCCAGACCAAGGACGCACCGGGACGCACCTTTGAGATAGTGCCGGGTATCGAGATTTCGCCCAACGAAGGACACGTGGGCATCAACGTGACCGCCACCGGCCGCGGCTTCGCCGCCAGCATCAATGTCACTATCCTCTACGAAGAGCAAGAGGTGGCAACGACGTTCACGAACGAACAGGGCAGTTTCGAGGTGATGTTCCCCGTTCCCGAAAGCAGATTCGGCGAGCGGGAAGTCACCGCCGAGGACGGCGAAGGCAACAAGACGGAGGTCCCCGCTATCTTCACCATGGAATCAGTCCCGCCGAGTACGCCCGAACTATACTATCCGATCGACGGGCAGAGGGTGGGATTCGCACGCAGCGTGCGGCCTGCCTTCGAGTGGGAGGAGGTGTTCGACCTCAGCGGAGTCTACTACAGCCTGCAGATATCGACCAGCGCCAACGTCACCGATAAAGGATACTTCGTCGACCCCGTTCTGACATGGGAGGGCCTGACCGGAAACTACACTCTCGAGAGGGACGAGGGCCTGCCGCATGGCACGTACTACTGGATCGTGCAGGCGGTGGACGGAGCCCAGAACGAGAGCGGATGGAGCGATCCGGAGTCCTTCCGTGCCGGACGCTTGCCACTGTGGGCGTTGATTGTTATTATAGTCATCGTCGTATTGGGCGCCGGCGGCGCCGGCTACTATTTCAAGACAAGAAGACGAATGTATGACTAGGGCGAGGGGTGCCAAGAGGAGCCTCGGAGCCGCCGAACTATAAGGAGGAGCATAATGAAGCTGACAGTTATCGGACTGGGACAATGCGGGAGCCGGATCGCCGACCATTTCGCAAGGCTGAACATGAAGGCGCGTACCCAGCGCAAGGCAACCATCGCACCCACAGTCATCGCCGTCAACACCGACCAGGCAGACCTGACGGGGTTGAAGTACATCAAGAACGACTTCTCTCACCGGGTGCTCCTGGGGCTGCGCCAGACCCTCGGGCACGGGGTGGGCAAGATCAACGAGATGGGCGCCCAGCTGGCCAAGCAGGACGGCGACAAGGTACTGGAGGCTGTGAAATCCAGCCCCCAGTTCTACGAGACGCATGCCTTCCTCATTGTGGCCGGCGCCGCCGGAGGCACAGGCTCCGGGGCCCTGCCCGTTATATGTAAGGCGGTCAAGGAGAGGTACATCAGTAAGCCGGTCTATGCCCTGGCGGTTCTGCCCTTCGAACATGAGCAGACCACCGAGTCACGCAGCGTGTACAATACGGCGACCTGCCTGAAGTCCACCTACGATATCGTGGACGCCGTCTTCCTGGCCGACAACCAGAGATATGTGAGGAAGGACGCCAGCCTCATCAGTAACGTCGATAGCATAAACAGGATGATCGTAGAGCCCTTCTACGACCTGATGTGCGCCGGGGAGGTGACCAAGTCGAAGCACGTCGGTGCCCGAACGATAGACGCGGGCGACATCATCGCCAGCCTGGAGGGATGGACGACCATCGGACTGGGCAGGCACGAGCTTCCTTCGTTCCGCTTCCCGTGGGAGGTGAGAAAGCGAACCTTCCGCGAGAAGGCACTGGAGAGCTTCCGCGGCACACAGGCCCTGGACGCCACCATAACCGACCTCTCGCTCACCTGTAGCCCCAAGGACGCCGGCAAGGCCATCTATATCATCTCCGGACCCGAGAAAGAGCTCAACATGGACATGGTCAAGAGCGTGGCCGACTACGTGAAGGAGCTGGCGCCGAACTCGTTGATCAGGGGCGGCGACTTCCCGGGGGAGAAGCACTTCGTCGATGTTACCCTGATTCTGTCAGAGCTGGCGTTCGTGCCCAGAATCAAGGACCTCTACGAGCAGGCTACGAAGTACGCCCATGAGCACCAGGGGCAGATCGAAGAGACCAAGAAGAGGATCGACTCCCTGGCCGAGATCGGCAAGGACCTGCCCTCGCTGGGATAGTCTTCGGGGCGTACTTTACCACGTGTCTGCGAGGAGCCCCGACGTGTCGGGACGTCGAAGTAATCACGTTGCACAGGATCCTGCGTCATAACCCCCTGTGTCCCCCTTGCCTCAAGGGGGGAAAGCTACCCATGTGCCCGATCCAGAGTGTAACCTATGTCCCCGGTTGCATAGACCGTAGGGGAGGGCCCTGTCCCGACGCAGTCGGCGTTCGATGTATCGGCGCCTCGTGCATGAGGAGTCGCGACCCCCGACTTCGGTCGGGGCAGGCTCTGGAGAGTCGCACTACAGAGGCCCGCGGGCAGGCCGATCTCGGAGAGCACCTTCTGGACGGCTTCCTCGACCGTTTTATCCCCTTCCCTGGCAATCTGGTATCGCGTCTTCACAAGGCGGGCGATGATGTTGGCCGCCTCGAAGTGCAGGTCGGTCCGCTCCGGCTGTTGTTCCAGCAGGGACCTCAGCTTCACCCTGAGCAGAGCGATCTCGTCGTCAAGGCCTTCGACGTCGAAGGCCTCCTCCAACCCGACCCTCTCGGCCTCGTTCAGAGCGCAGCGGTAGAAGCCGCGCGGACTACTCTTCGGTGCGTCGTTCTTGTCTGCTGCCATGACAGTTTCCGGCTTGCCGTGATCCCCCGGTGCCTGCGGGGCGTGATCTCCGCTTTGGAGCGGGCTTCGCCCGCTTTCGGCCACCGGATCTGCCGCGCACGCGCGCCGCACCGGCAACTCTGCCATGTCTGTCTTCCGGGTATTTCAGCCGGGCCTTGACCAGGCCGTAGACCAGGACATAAGCCGCCAGTTCGTAGTTCCGCCTCTGGAGGGCCACCGACAACAGGTTCACCGGCACATGATAGCACAAATGTTCTATCAGGGCAAGGGGATTCTGTCCTTCAGGAGGCCGTCTGAATGAGAGATGCTATGACCCAGCCCAGCAACCCGCACACCGGAAAGGTGAGCACCCATGCCCACACGATGTTCCGGGTTATCCCCCACCTCACTGCCGAGAGTCGCCTCATCGCGCCGACCCCCATTACCGCGGCCGTGGCGCAGTGCGTGCTGCTCACGGGAATCCCGAGGCGTGACGCGACCTCGATGACAGTCGCAGCCGAGAAGTCGGTGGCGAAGCCGTGTATGGGCTGAAGAGCGGTGATCCTGAATCCTACCGTCCTGATAACCCTCCACCCTCCGACGGCGGTGCCCAGGCTTATCGACAGCGAGGATATGACTATGACCCACCACAGGCCGCGACCGATGACGATCTGGTCCCACACTCCCGCCGCCTGCTCGAGCTCCCCTATGCGGGTGTAGTAGATGACCAGGGCCATGGCCATGATACCGATGGGCATCTGGCCGTTGTTCTTGCCGAGGCTGTAGGCCAGGAAGGCGGTGGTTGCCCATTGCAGGCGACTGAAAACCACCCGTATCCTTGATGGAATGCTGCGCCTGAATGTCCACAGCAGGGCAACCGCCAGCGCGAAGCCGCCGACGAAGCCGAGGGCAGGGGCCGTCACCACCGATGCCAGCACCGGGTTCATCACCTGCCACTGCACCGCATCTGTGCCGGCCATAGCTATGCCCGCTCCGGCAAGACCGGCAACCAGGCTGTGGGTGGAACTGACGGGCAGGCCCCGGCGAGTGGCGATGGTGCCCCAGATGATCACCGCGCCCAGACCGGCGAACAACGTCTGGTATGCGATCGCCTCAGGAACCAGTATACCTCTCCCGATGGTCTTGGCCACCTCGAGACCCGTGGCGGCACCGGCGAACGTGAACAGCGCAGCCAGTACTATGGCCTTTGCCGGGGAGAGAGCGCGGGAGCCGATGGAAGCTGCGACGCTATTGGCAGCATCGTTGAAACCGTTAACAACTCCAAATCCTAAGGCTGCCGCGATTACCAGAACCAGCAGAGCAAGTTCAGGCATGCTTCAACACTATGCCCTCGAGCACATTGGCCACGTCCTCGGCACGGTCCGTGGCGTTCTCCAGGTGCTCGTATATCTCCCGCCACTTGATCACGTCACAGGTGTTCAGATCACAGGCGTCGAACAGCTCGGCCAGACCGGCGTTCTTCACATCGTCGGCCTGGTTTTCCAGGCTGTTGATCTGAACACATTGCTTGAGGATCCAGGGATACTGGTCGCCACGGCGAAGACGGGGCATCACCTCGTGCAGCTTGTAGACTATTCTGGCCACGATGCGGGCCAGCTCGCGGGCGCGTTCCGTGGGCTGATCAATTCTGTAGAGATAGGCCGTCCTGCCCGCCGCTTCGATGAAATCCATCACATCGTCAATGCTGTGGGCAAGCAGTGTGATATCCTCCCTGTCGATGGGCGTGACAAAGGTGCGATGAACCCTCTGGATTATCTCGTGGGTTATGGCATCGCCCTGATGCTCGAAGTCTTTGAGTTCCTTTGCCTTCGTCTCGACGTCCTCGTAGTTCTCGAAGAGGTCAAGCAACTTCTCGGCAGCGACAACCAGGTTGCTAGTATCCTGCTCGAACAGGTCGTAAAACCCCATGTCCTTGGGAATCAGGCCGAACCTAGCCAACGTGCTCCTCCATCAACGTAATAGCCAAGCCCCCAATACTACTCCACTGCCCACCGCATTATAGCACACGGCCGTAAGACACAGCCCCGTACTCAGCCCTGCGCTTAACCCGCTGCGCCGACAATTCGCTCAGGTGCTAACCTTTCTCCCCCTTCCACCACTCCTTAAGTCTGTCCGCAATCTGCCGTTCATAACCCTGGCCGCTGGGACGGTAGTAGCGTTTCCCCTTGAGTGAAGGAGGAAGGTTTTCCTGCCTTACGAAGTGGCCGGGATGGTCATGCGCATACTCGTAGCCCTTCCCGTACCCCTCCCGGCGCATCAGGTCGGTCACGGGATTGCGCAGGTGGAGCGGTACCGGGTCGTTGCGGGTCTGCTCTATGTCCCGCTTCACACTCGAATACGCCCGGTACAGCGAGTTGCTCTTGGGAGCGGTGGACAGGTAGACCACCGCCTGGGCCAGCGCCAGGTTGCCCTCGGGCAACCCGATGAAATGCACCGCCTGCTGGGCGGATACGGCTATCACCAGCGCCTGGGGATCGGCCACGCCGACGTCTTCGGAAGCGAAGCGGACCAGGCGGCGGGCGATGTAGAGAGGGTCCTCGCCGGCCTCAAGCATACGCCCCAGCCAGTACAGGGAGGCATCGGGATCGGAGCCCCTTAGCGACTTGTGCAGGGCCGAGATCAGGTCGTAGTGCTGGTCGCCGCTCTTATCGTAGAGCAGGGCCCGCTGCTGCAACGCCTGTTCGACGGTCGACAGGTCGATTGAGCGTGAGCCATCGTCGCCGGGCGGAACGGCAGACGACGCCATTTCCAGGGCATTCAAGGCCACCCGGGCATCTCCGTTGGAGGCGGTCACCAGGTGCGACAGCGCCTCTTCACTCATGTTGATACCGAGATCTCCCAGCCCCTTCTCCCGGTCGCTGATGGCCCGCTCGACGATGAGGCGGATATCGTCGTCCGTCAACTGGTTCAGCCGGAAGACCCGGGAGCGGGACAGGAGCGGTGCGATAACCTCGAAGGAGGGGTTCTCGGTGGTCGCTCCGATGAACGTGACGGTGCCGCTTTCGACGAAGGGAAGAACGGCATCCTGCTGCGCCTTGTTGAAGCGGTGGATCTCGTCGACAAAGAGGATCGTCCTCTGTCCCGACTGCTTTAGCCTCTTACCCGCTGCCTCGACGACCTTGCGCAGGTCGGCGACGCCGGCACTCACAGCGCTAAGAGAAGCGAACTGTGCCCTGGTGATGCTGGCGATTATGTGGGCAAGCGTCGTCTTGCCGCTGCCCGGCGGTCCCCAGAAGACCATCGAGGGCAGCCGGTCTGCCTCGATACACTTGCGGAACACCTGCCCCGGAGCAACCAGGTGTTCCTGCCCGACGAACTCGTCGAAGCTGCTCGGCCGCATCCTTGCCGCCAGCGGCATGTTGTCGGCCAGCTGCTTATCTCCCGGTTGCTCGGGCTCGTCGAACAAACTCATCTTCTCCATCACAACAGTCGGTCGACTCCATCGTAGGTCCTCTCCGAACGCCTGGCTATCTTACCAACGACCACCAATTCGTCCTTATCGAATACTGCGTATACTACGCGCCAATCACCTACACGAATCCGGTAGATGGGCCCTGTAATCTTCCTCGCACCCCTCGGGCGAGGATTGAGCGAGAGACCTCGCAGAGCGACGGCTATCCGATTGAAGTACCCACCCCGTATGTCCCCCAGTTCACGCTGTGCCCGGTCGCTAAGCTCGACCCGGTACATCGGTACTCTTCCTCGACAGGTACTCTTCCAACTCTACCGCCGACCCGGGTTGGCTCCGGTATCGGGCCAGCTCATGCTCCATGTCCTCTAAGTCCTCAATGTCCTCTCCATAGACAATATCGACAGCACGACGAATCAGTTCAGCGACCGACGTATCCTGCTCAAAAGCCAGCCTCTTCAGTCCCTTGTGTGTCTCTTCGCCGATGTATATCATGGTCTTCTTCATTCTCGGCCTCCTGTATGTATGGAATTATGCCATATATATGTCAACATGTCAAGCGCTACCTGAATCTTCGTACCTGGAAGCGATAGAGGTCCACCGGTTCTTCAGGCGGAATTCCCGCCTTGAGCCGGCAGATGGCTATCTGCTCTGCAGCGCTTTCGACACCCTCGAGATCGGGCAGCAGAAGCCCCTTTTTGCGACCGCTTTCCACGATAACGCCGTATTCGACGGGATCCAGTTCGCTGATATCGTCGACCGGCTCAGGCCGTCCGAGTATGTCCACGCTGTACTCCAGGTCATCGAGTTCAGACTCATCCACCTGCGGAAAACGGGGGTCTCTGGTGGCCGAGCTCACGGCGTTGGCCATGATCTCCTCGGCGACGTTCTCTTTCGTCGGCTCGAAGGTGCCTATGCAGCCCCTGAGCTGTCCGTGTTTGTGCAGCGACACGAAGACACCGGCCCGCTCTCGCATATCCGGGGTCAACTCGCCGAGCTCAGGCATCGTGCCGTCACGGACATAGCTTTCCACGGTCTCCCTGGCCAGCCTGACCACAGGATGAAGCTCCTCTTCTGTCATGATCACCTCCTGGCTTCCGCCCGCTCCTCCGGCTTCCTTCCGACGGCGGATGAGACGGCACAGGTTCAGCCACCCGACGTATCGGCCCACCCGACAGACCGGTCGGCTGCGAGCCGGGTCTTCCTTCGACCTTCCCATACGTATCCCTTTTGCCCGAATTCCCCGGAGGCACATTCAGCGTGTGCGGAAGTTGAGTTCCGCCCCGCAGTATGCGCACCTGGACCCGTCCAGCCCAACTATGCGTGTATCATAGCCCATGCGACGAACAACGGTCTTCTCGCAGTCATAACATACCGTGCTTTCACGCTCATGCCCGGGCACATTGCCCAGGTAGACAAACCTGAGCCCCGCCTCCCTGCCTATCCTGTACGCCCTCTCCAGCGTTGAAAGAGGAGTGGCCGACAGATGAGTGAACTCGTACAGGGGATGGAAACGGGTCACGTGCCAGGGAGTGAGTTCACCCAGTGCGTCGTGGATCCAGCCGGCGATCCCCGCCAGCTGCTCATCGTCGTCATTCATCGTGGGGATGATATTGGTGACCACTTCCACGTGCATGCCCCATTTGTCCCTGGCCCGCCCGGTCACATCCAGGATCCCACGCCAGTTCGAGATCCCGGTCAACTCCCGGTAAAATCCGTCGCGAAAGCCCTTCACATCAACCCTCCAGGCATCGAGCCAGGGCCCTATTGCGTCCAGACACTCAGGAGTAGCGTAGCCGTTGGTGACATAGGAGGTGTAAATCCCCTGCTCCTTTGCCAGCCTGGCCGAATCGAGCGTGTACTCAAGCCAGATGACCGGTTCATTGTAGGTCCAGGAGATTCCCTGGCACCCGTATTTCGTGGTTAGTTCTATTGACTGCTCAGGGCTCACCTGCTGAGAGCCGGGTGGAATATCGGCGCAGGAGATCTGCCAGTTCTGGCATCCTTTGCAGCGAAAGTTACAGCCCCAGGATCCCAGGGATAAGGCAGAGGTGCCCGGGAAGAAGTGAAACAGGGGCTTCTTCTCAATGTGGTCGGCCGCCATCGAGGAGACCTCGGCGTAGTTCATGGCATACAGCACGCCTTCCCGGTTGGTGCGCATGCGGCAGACGCCGAGCTTGCCGGGATTGATGAGGCATCGCCACTGGCAGACGTGGCATCTCACCCTGTCCCCGGCGAGCCTTTCATAGAGCATCGCCTCCCTTTCCATCCCTTACGATTATATCACCGGGCCGGGCCCGGGGATAATCCCCCTCACATTATCACGCGTGGCCGGGCTACGGGAATCGAGGAAAGCGATCGCTGGACCCGTGACGCACAGCCCGCGGGATGGGCGAGCGATCACGCCCGCGATCCGTCGACAGTCACCCTCGTCAGATCGGGGATGCCGACGGGATTGACTTCATAGCCCTTTATACTGGCCCTGACAAGGACATGATTGATGCCGTGCCACAACGGCAGGCACGGGGCATCCTCAACCACGATCCGTTCGGCCTCCCGGTACAGGGCAAGGCGCACGTCGGCGTCCTGCTCTACGGCTGCCCGGTCCAGCAACTCGTCCAGGACAGGATTACTGTACTCGAAGATGTTGTTCTCCGCTCCCGTGCGAAAGAGGATGTCGAGGAAGTTGTGGGGGTCGGGGTAGTCGGCGATCCAGCCGAGCAGGAACATCTCGTCCTTCTCTTTCTTCAGGTTGTAGACGAAGGGCTCGGGTTCCATCTGCCTGACCGAGACCTCGACGCCCAGGTTCTGCTGCCACTCCTGGATGATGGCGCCGAGGAACTCAGGAATGTAGTTGCCGTATCCGGACACAGTCACAGTGATGGGCGGTAGATTGGAGACATCTGCATAGCTCGAAGCGGAGATGAGATCCCTGGCCTTCTCCACATCATAGTCCAGACCTGCCAGTCCTTCGTCATAGCCGGGCATACCCGGTGGAAGGATTCCCTTAGCTTCGCCCACCATGTCCCGCAGTATCAGCCGGCTGATCCGCTCTCTGTTCACCGCGTGGCAGAAAGCAAGGCGAACACTGACGTCGTCAAAGGGAGGTCGGGCGGTGTTGAAGCCGAGGTAGTAGAGGCTCAACTCGGGGGTTACGGCCAGTTCCGGGTAGAAAGGCCCGGCCTGATCACGAACCCTGTGAATGTAGGGTCCGTAGACGGACACGACATCGATGTGCCCCAGTTCGTACATGGCCATGGGCGGACCGCTTAGATAGTAGACGACAAGCTCCACGCCGGCGGGGTCGCCGTAGTAGTCGTCATTACGCTCGAGGATCAGCCACTGCCCCGCCGTCCATTCCCTTAACTTGAACGGCCCGGTTCCAACCGGCTTACGCCACCAGCCCGTGCCCGACGCCACGTTCGTGCTATCAACCACGAAGGCGGTGGGATAAGCCAGCTTGCTCAGAAAGTACGGCCGGGGTGCGTCGATGGTCACCCGCAGGATATAGTCGCCGACTACCTCCACGCCGGAAATCTCATCTACGTGTCCATCAATCATCTCGCTGACACCCAGGATATCACCCAGGTATGTAAGCGCTGTATCTGACCCGGTTTCCGGGTGGCAGGCCCGCTCCCACGAGTACTTCACGTCGGCAGCCCTCACCTCCCGCCCGGAGTGGAACCTCACTCCCTCGCGCAGGTAGAAGGTGAACTCGGTTCCATCCGGGCTCTCCTCCCATCGCTCGGCGATGTCGGGCACTACGTTCAGTTCGTGGTCGAGTCGAACCAGGCCGGAGAAGATATGCACCACGTAGGTGTATGAGGAGAAGTCCTTAGCAATGGCCGGGTCGAGTGTTATCGGGCCGGTGTCCCACAGATTGAGCCTGTCGACATCAGGTTGCGCGAAAGGACATCCGCTGAACAGCGCCAGGAACAGGGCAAGGATCAGGACGATGGCTGCTGCGCCTGCCCTTCTCTTAGAACAACGTCTGTGCTTCACTGCATTTCTCAACTTCTATGCTTCTCCCCAGACACGAGTTCACCACCCCCTACCACACGATGATGATCCTGGTTATCGTATCATCGAAGTCAGGAACAGCCATACCCTGACCCAGGGGCGGTTTCGCAGTCTGATGATAACGTCTGCCGATCTCAGGTTCGACCTCCCAGTCGAACTGCGGCTCTACAAAGACCATGCCCCTGTCGGTAGTCTCGAACGCAACTATGGCGTGTCCGCCTCCCCCCAGGAACTCGATGATGACGTAGGCGCAGCGTATCCCCTCCCTGGCAGCATTGGCCTTCATGTCGGCAGCGAAATCGACACACGTATACTGACTCTCCATGTACTCCTGCCCGCTGGTGCCGTCTCGATCAAGGAACTCGATGACCTGCCGATAACTCGGATCTCTCAGGACGTAGCCGTAACCGGTGGTCAGCCTGAAGTAGTTCTCTTCGAGGTCGAACAGAGCGGCTTCCAGCGATTCAACGAGATCCCTAGAAGCGATGAGTTCGGCTTCGACGCCGGTCAGGCCGGTATGCGCCGTCGCCAGCTCAGCTTCCAGAGCCCTCAGTTCTGCCTGCGTCTCACCGAGTCTGTTTGACAGAGAGGCGGTGACCAGAAGGGACGCAACGGCCACCACCGCCAGCAGGGCTATGGCAACCCAGAACCTGCCATGAGAGTGTCTTTCCAGCATCACGCGGAACCTCCGAACATCGACTCCAGTGCCGAGAACAGCCGGGCCGGGCTCTCCGCATTCTGCGCCAGCACCTCGAAGGGACACAGACCCGTGCCGTCCTTGTTGGAGATGTGAGGAACGACATCTGTGCTACTTGCAGGCACCCCATGCATACTCAGGATCTCCAGCGCACCGCGGCTCGCCGTGCCCGCATGCACCGAGGCTATCCCGGCGTGAACGCACAGCATGGCTACCGCTGAGCCTACCACCCGATCGGCCATAGCACCATCATGCAGCCTGTCTGCCATGGTCTTCACAGCCTTGAAAAAGGGAGCCACTCCCCGCTCTCTGGAACTGAGGATGGTGTGCCCGTCCTTCACCACCACCAGGTTCCACTTCTCCTCTTCAAGTAGAGAGCGGGCGAGTTCCCTGTCCTCCATGTTACTCCGCATCGTCTTATCTCACCGCGCAGGCAGACACGGTGCACCGCCGCTTTGAACGCGCCCATGACAACGCCCGTTGCGTGCAGTTCCCTGCGCTACCCGGTCAGCCGGCATTTCTGCTCTGCTCCTTCAGTTCGTACTCCATCGTGCCCATGCCGAGAACCTGGGCAACCCGCACCTGATCCAAACTATCCGCATCGTTGATCCTGCCCAGTATGTCGGGATAGCTTGAGTGCGCGAACTCGCCAACGGGCTTGCTCTGAGCGATCAGGTCCAGTGAGGCCCTGTCGATCGCCACGGCATCGTGTGAGGCCAGGATTCCGATATCGGCCACTACCGGCAGGCCCGATGCGGCAACGCAGTCACACAAAGGTGTCACGTCCTGCACGAAGTTGATGTAGGCCGACCTTGAATGGAACTGGCCGGCCACGCCGGCAGCCGCATGCGCCACACTGACGGCAAACTCATCTCTCGCCTGAGGCGGTAGTGTGAACACCCCCTGTTTGCAGAGAAAGAAGCAGCGGTTGCAGCTCATGCATGCCTCTTCGTCGCGTTCCGCCGTCTCACCGACCAGGGCCATCGCTCCGTAGCTGCAGACATCTACACATTCTGCACAACCATTGCATCCCGAGACATCCATGAGAGCACGGGCCGCCCTGTGCTGAGCGGCTTTCGATTCCTTGGTGACGCAGCCCATGGCGAGGTTCTTGATCGCACCGCCGAAGCCGGCCAGGAAATGCCCTTTGACATGAGAGAGGACTATCATCGAGTCTGCATCGAGGAGTCTTCCTGCTATCTTGACTTTGTCGAAGGGACACTCGGTCATGCGCCCCGGGATGCCCACCCATTCGCCATCATGGCCCTCCTCGCCGTCGGCTATGACGATGGGCGCACCCAACGACTCCTCGGTGAAGCCGTTGAAGGCGGCTGTGGCCAGGTGCTGCGTGGCGGTGAACCGCCTTCCTGGATAGAGCGTGGTGGTATCGGTGACAAACGGTCTGCCGCCGGCTTCCTTGATCAGGTCGCACACACGGCGCACGAGCGGCGGACGGAGGTGACCGGTGTTGCCGTACTCACCCATGTGAGTCTTCACAGCAACCGAGTCACCGGACGACACGACATCCGCCACCCGGGAGAAGAGCACCTTCAGTTCCTTGAGATAGCCTCTGCTCCTGCTGTACGGGTAGAAGAAAACCTCGCTGCATTCGCTAGACCCCATGTTGATCGCTCCTTTCATGTGCCTTCGTGGCCTTCAGTTGACAGGCGGGCACACCGCCCGTCCTCTCGGACGGTGCGCTTCTCCCTGAACGTCGCTTATCTTTCACCTTTCGTTCGGTCTAGAGGAGACTCCTGGCCTTCAGGCTCAGGTGGCTGTCATCGCAGACTATGATATGGTCGAGCACGTCGATGCCGATGATCTCTCCGGCCTTAACCAGGCGCCCGGTAAGCTCGATGTCCTCCCTGGAGGGCTCCGGGTCACCGGACGGGTGATTGTGGGCGAAGATCACCGAGGAGGCACAATAGGAGATCGCCTCCCTGAAGACCTCTCTGGGATGAACAACGCTGGTATCCAGGCTGCCGACCGAAATGGAACAGACGTCTATCAGCCTGTTTCTCGTGTCCAGGCAGAGCAACAAGAAGTGCTCCTTCTTCTTGCGCTTCAGCCGACTTCTCACCTGGACGGCCACATCCTCGGGGGACTTGATTACAGGTCTGGGTTCCTCCCCCACTTTACCATCCAGCCGTCTGCTGAACTCAAGCGCAGCCTTGATCTGAGCGGCCTTGGCCGGCCCGATCCCTTTCACTTCCTTCAACTCCTGAATCGAGGCCTCCGCCACCCCTCTCAGGTTGCCGAATCGACTGATCAGTTTCTGGCTGATCACCATCACAGACTCGCCCCTGGTCCCCCGTCCCAGCATCAGGGCCAGGACCTCCTGGGCAGATAGAGCCTCGCTCCCCAGCTTAAGAAGTCTCTCCCTGGGACGTTCGCTAAGAGGTAGATCGTGAACGGTGAAGGAATCCTTCACGGTGAACCCTCCTCCGGCACTCCCGAGGTCATTCCGCGCCGGATACGTCTGCCCAGGAGTACAACCGCTGTCGTGACCAGCACTCCTGCCAGTACTGCTGACAGCGTGATGACGGCAGCAACGGGTCTGTCGCCCTCAGTGGACAATGCCCTGTTACCCAGCGTTGCCCGCCAGCTGGCATCGAGTCCGGCTATATCAAAGCCGTAGACCTCGATCAGGGCCTCATCGTAGCCGGCGCCCTCCTTCAGAACGTCGAGCAGGTCGAGCATGAGATCTCTGCCGTAGCTATCCAGCAGATATGCGACCAGGCTGTAGCTCTGGGCGTAGGACAGGTAAGCCAGATCGGTCACCGCCGAAAAGGGACTGCACAGGCTGAGCACCGATATCAGGGCATCTTCAGCGACCGCCCTGTTAAGGCGGGACCGGAAGTGGGGCTCCAGTTCGCCCTCATTGTACATGGCCAGCCCTTCATCAAGCCAGGTGGGAAGCCGCCCGTAGGGACCGAAGGTCGCCTGGTGAACCACGAGATGGGTCAGTTCGTGAACCAGAGCTCTCCTTCCCCACTCTCGCCTGGCGGGAGAAATCCCGATCGCGATAGTACTGAACTCGGTGTAGGCAACACCACCGGTCCATTCCTGAGGGAATATCATGGCTCCCCTGAGATCATCGGAAGAGGCGTATATGTAGATAGTGATCGGCTTCTCGGGATAGGTGCCGATCTTATCGGCCAGTCGAAGAAGACCCTCCTCACATACATCCATCAACTCCCGGGCGAAGGCATCGTCGCCCTGGTACCAGAACAGAGTGACCTCACCGGCATACCCGTTGCCGCTGTCTGGTTGAGGGATTCCCCCTGTCAGGCTGCGCCAGGCATAACGGTCGTCATCGAAGCTCATCACCTGCGGAGAAGTCTCGTGCCGGCTCCCCTCAGCATCCTCGATCACCCACCAGTAACTGACCTTCGCCCCTGGAGGCAGGCTCGCCCTCGTCATGTCCCATGTCCAGGCTGCCTCCACCATGGCTCCCGGCGTGAAATCAGCCCAGCCCTCGCTGATCACCTCTGCATACCTCATCTTATCGACAACGTAACGGAGACGAACATCGACTATATCAATTTCACTCTGAGCCTGCAGGGTGAACTCGGCCTCCACCGGAAAGTCCTTCTCCACACCGCTGGCTACAACGACGATCCCGTTTCCGTTGTTCTGAAACGGATATGACGCATGACCCTGCACGTCACACACACGGGCGCCGCTCTGCGCCCCCACCAACGATGGTAACAACAGCAGCAGTACGACCAGCAGTGCGAGTTCTCTTCTCACTGTTTCGTCCCTATTCTGGACCTGAGATAGGCTGTGATGAACCCGTCGAGTTCGCCGTCGAGAACGGCCTCAGGATCGTGAACTTCGTAATCGGTGCGCAGGTCCTTCACCATCTTATACGGATGAAGGACGTAGCTGCGGATCTGACTCCCCCAACCGGCGTCGATGCGCTCACCCTTGATCCTGGCCCTCTCATCAGCCCTTTCCTTCTGATCGAGTTCGAAAAGGCGCGAGTAGAGTATCTTCAGGGCAGCCTCCTTGTTCTGGTGCTGGGAGCGCTGGCTCTGACATGTGGCCACCAATCCCGTGGGCAGATGGGTTACCCTCACCGCACTGCTCGTCTTCTGCATGTGCTGGCCGCCGGGGCCGCTCGACCTGAACGTGTCTACCTTCAGGTCCTCCGGGGCTATTCTTATGTCCACGGCCTCTTCGGCTTCAGGCAAAACCTCGACCAGCACGAACGACGTGTGGCGGGCATGGTCGGAGTCGAACGGCGACAACCGCACCAACCTGTGCACGCCGTGCTCACCCTTCAGATAGCCGTAGACGTAATCCCCCTTGATCTCGACGATGGCGCTCTTGACTCCGACCTCTTCGCCCGGTGATACGTCCAGTACATCCGCCTGGTAACCGTGCCTCTCCGCCCACCGCAGGTACATCCTGAGTAGCATATCCGCCCAGTCCTGGGACTCCGTACCGCCGGCGCCGGCGTGAAGGGCAAGCATGGCGTTGCGCGTGTCATGTTCACCAACGAAGAGTTGTTCTCCTTCCAGCCTGTCGAACTCCGCGCCCAGCCTCTTCACCTCCAGCTGAAGCTCTTCCCTGAGAGAGTCGTCCGCCTCTTCCTCGGCCAGGACGACCATCTCCCGCAACTCTCCCGCCTGCTTCTCCAGATCACGCCAGGAGTTGATCAGGTTCTTCTTGACCGCGAGCTTGCGCATGATGGCCTTGGCCCTGGCCGGATCCTGCCAGAAATCGGGCTGTGCCGCCTCGGCCTCTATCTTCGCAACTTCGTCTTCCCTGGCCGGGAGGTCAAAGATGCACCATTATGTCCGAGATTCTGCGGAGTAGGCTGTCCAGATGTTCTCTATCTTCCTGCATTGTGCTCCATTAGCTCACCGGAACTCATATACTGCCTGATCCGTGATGGAAACTCAACCGGTTACCATGATCACATTGCCTCAAGGTGAGGCTTCTCAAGATCACAGTCTACCCGAGGCAGCCAGGTGGGCCAGTCGGGTAGGTTCAGGCAGCCTGTGACCACGGCAGCATTTTAGCACCCACTGCAGGGACGATGCCAAATCGATGTTGTGGCCAACAGATACATACACGGGCTTCACGCCAGACCTGGTCCTCAGGGCGACACCTATAGTTTCACCTCTGTCCACCAGTTCAGAATAGGAGCCATGTTCGTCACTCAGATCATCATGACTGCCGCAGAGGATCGACTTCGCGCAGCCAATCGTAGGCCTGTCCAGGAACAGCCCGAGATGTGCGGCCAGCCCCAGTCTCCTGGGATGGGCGATGCCCTGGCCGTCAACCAGTACCAGATCGGGATCGTTCAACAGTTTCTCACAGGCAGCCAGTATCAAGGGACCCTCGCGGAAGGACAGCAGGCCGGGAACGTAGGGAAACGCTACCTCCCCCTCGACTATCCCCACTTCAACCGTCTCGAACTCAGGATACGCAATAACTACGACTGCCGCTCGTGCCTGTCCACCAGCACGGGCAACCGAGATGTCGACACCGGCGATGAGCCCGGGATCTACCAACCGGCAATCGGTCACCACCTTCGCTGCCAGGCCCAGCTGTATCTCCCTGGCCTGTGCCACGCTCACATCCCACCCGTGCAGTCTTCTGATCTGCATAAGCCTGATTATAGAGTATTCAGCCTCAATCAAGAACCGCCCGGCCGGCTGCCACATGAGAAACCGGCCTGCGGTCCCTCCAGACCGATTGCTTATGATGAACCACCCTGCTATAATCGCAGCCTGCCCGACCGCCGGTCGCGGATACGACTGCCGGCCGGACCATAGGAACCGCCTATGCAAGGACCGTCTGCAGAGCCCGTCCGTTCAAGTTCCGAGGAGATTCGTTATGCCTGAAGAAGTCACAAGCAATGTAGGATCGATCGAGGCCGAGGCCGAGAGGATACTCGAAGAGGCGAGGAACAGAGCCAGAGACATCATGGCTGAAGCAAGAGAGGAGTCCAGGAAGATACTCTCGTCTGAGCTGCCCCTGAACGAGGCCAAGGATGAATGCGTCAGGATCGTTAACGAGGCCAGAGCCGAGGCCGACAGGATAACCAGTGAATCGGATAAGAAAGCCGGGCAGATCCGCTCAGACGCCGACAGAAAGGTCAAAGAGATCACAGATCTCATAGTTAACGCCGTAGCGGGCAGAAGTTAACATGGCAGCCCTAGTCGTCAATACACCCGACCCCATGACCAGAGTCAGGGTATTGACAACCAGAGACCATTCCACACAGACCCTCAAGACCCTGCACACTGCCGGCGTGCTTCATGCTGAGAAGAGCGATGAACTGAGGCCGGTCGATAGGGAGTCCCTCGATCGCGAGAGGAAAGAGGTCAGCGAGCTGCTGACAGCGCTCAATGGTGCACTGGCGTACATACCGGAGGAAGTGCATGTCGCCCTTGCCGAGGATGTCGAGGTCATATATGTCAGGCCACTGGCTGAGATAGACCACGAAGTCAGGACTCTGTGCAGCAAGCTCGCCAACATGCACCAGAGGGTCACCAGGCTCAGTGATGACGTTGATGAACTGAAAGCACTCACGACACACCTGGGGTCGCTCGAAACCGTAGCCGATATCAGGTTGACGGACCTGAGTTTCTCCGGACGCTATCTTGTCTCCCGGGTCTTCGTCGTTCCGACCCAGGCCCATGAAGCCGCATACAACCAGATCAGCCAATACCTGCTCGATAGCATCGCGATGCAGCGGGAAGAAGAGACCACCTTCTACGTGATCGCCAGGGCTAAACACCAGGCCACCATAGAGTCAGCCGTCAAGGGCGCCGGCGGCAAAGCCCTCGACATACCGGCAGAGAACCTGACGGTGCGGGAGTTCATGCAGGTGGCGAGCGACAGGATACAGAGCCTGGAAGAAGAGATAGCGAAGCTCAAGGCTGAGATCGAGGAGAAGACCGGCGAGAACTCTCAGCAACTCGTCCTCTTCCGTGAGGCCCTGTCAGCAGAGGCGGACAGGCTGGCAGTACTGGAGAAGGCCTCTGAGGCCAACTACGTCACCATGATCGAGGGGTGGGTTCCCGAGGCTAACACTGAGGCGATGACCGAACAACTCAGGGAAGAGGTTGGACTGGTCTACGTAGACACGAGGAAACCGGAAGAGTCCGAGGAGCCACCCACCAAGCTGAAGAACGTGTCCGGTGTCAGGCCATTCGAAGTCATCGTCAACCTGTTCGGTACCCCCAGGTACAGGGAATGGGACCCTACTCCGATCACGGCCTACTCATTTGCCGTGTTCTTCGGCCTGATGCTCTGTGATGTTTTCTACGCCATCGGGATCATACTGGCGGCCCGGTTTCTGATACGCCGGTTTGTAGATGATCCGTACTCCGAAGGCTACAGGCTGTTCCAGAGAGTGCTTTACATAAGCGGAGCCGTGGCACTGGTTCTCGGCCTGCTGGCGGGCAACTACCTCGGGGACATCTACTATCTGCTCTTCGGAGCGGAGACCGCTGCCTTCTTCGTGGGTCCGGTCAGGGACATGCTGACCGACCCGATTTCCTTTATCATCCTCTCCATCGGGTTAGGAGTGGTTCACGTCAATACGGCTCACGTGATGGGGTTGATCGTGGGGGCAAGGAAGAAGGACAGGGGCACAGTTGTCAACAAGATCGGCCTCCTCACGCTCCAGATCTGCGGTATACCGATCATTCTCCAGTGGTTGTTCAACATCACGCTGCCGGTGCCGCCGGTTGTTTACTCCGCATTCATGTACGGTACGGGCGCCAGCCTGGTAGCCATTGTGGTAGGGTCCTTCATGCAGAGAGGCGGTCTGGGCGGCATCTTCTGGATCTTCGATCTCACCGGTCTACTGGGCGACATCATGTCGTATGCCAGGCTGGCCGGAGTCGGCCTGGCCACGTTCTACCTGGCGGCGAGCTTCAACATGCTGGCCCAGCTGTTCTCCGCCATGATACCCGGCGTGATTGGCATCATCATTGGCGTAGTAATAGCAATCGCGGTACTCCTCGTCGGGCATCTTATCAACCTGGCCCTGAGCGGTATCGGCTGCTTCGTACACTCGCTCAGGCTCTGTTTCGTGGAGTTTCTATCCAAGTTCTACGAAGGCGGAGGCGAGGAGTATAGCCCGCTCCGCATAAGGACACGACCCGTACTCGTCAGGCAATAGTAGGCATAGAACAGGAGGTAAAGAGAGATGATTGATCCAGGTGCGTTAGCTAGTATCGGTGGTGCTGTGGCGTTGATTGCCGGTCTCATCGGTTCGGCAATGGGTATCGCCACCGCTGCATCGGGGGGGTTGGCTACGTTGGCTGAAGACCCCCGACAGTTCAGGAACGTGCTGATACTGGCATCCCTTCCCATGACACAATCCTTCTACGGGCTGATAGTGCTGATCCTCGTGATAACGAGCGTGCTGCCCAACATGCCCGCCGAGGGTAGCGCAGGTGCTGTTGCCCTTGGTGTCACGCTGATAGCCGCCTTCGCCTTCGGCTTCTCGGCCGTGTACCAGGGTAAAGTGTGCGCGTCGGGTATCGCCATGCTCCCGAAGACCGGTGGGAAGATACTTACCAGCTCCATGATGCTTGCTGTGTTCGTCGAGCTTATCGCTGTTCTTGCGCTGGTCTTCACGATAATGGGTTACACGCTGCTCGGCCTTATGTAGAGGTGCTCTATGGGAATGGAGAAAATCAAGGACGCCATAATCTCCAAGGTCGAGTCCGAGGCCAGGGAGATAACGGATGAGGCCACGAAGAAGGCACAGGAAGAGATTGAGAAGGCCAGGAGCCAGCGGCAGGCCAGGTTCGAAGAGGAGAAGGGCAGAATCGTGGCAGAGGTGAAGGACGAGGCCGCCAGGACACTGGCTCAAGCCTCTATCAAGGCCCGCCAGCAACTTTCAAGCACCAGGGCCGACATAATAGCCGGGATAGTCGACGGAGCGCGAAGCGAGCTGTCGAAGCTATCAGCCGAGGACAAGCATCTGCTCAAGCTGATCAAAGAGGCCAGCGACGGACTGGGTGGAGCCAGCGGCAGGCTTTATGTCGCGTCTAAGGATGTCGATGCCGTAAAGAAGCTGCTGGAAGGCAACAAGGATTTGGCTGACAGGATAATCGAGGTCAAGGAGACGGACTGCCTCGGAGGGGTGATAGCCGAGGACAAGGAAGGGAAGCTGAGGATAGACAACACCTACGAGACCCGGCTCGAGATGCTCCTGCCGAGGATCCTGCCGGAGATCAGCAAGAAGCTTTTCGAGTCCTCCTGAAGGTATACCGTGCCCAGTGTGAAGTACGCGTTCATCTCGGCCTATCTGAAAGGGCAGGAGGCCAGGTTGATTACATCCGCACATATGGACAGCCTGCAGGGAGCGGACACGATCCAGGACGCCCTGGCAGCCGTCCGGGAAACGGATATCGGGATCTATCTTGAGGACCTGCCGCTCAGCAGTTTCGACGATGTTGATGACTCCCTGTGGAGATACCTGGCACAGCGTCTCGCCTACATAGAGTGGCTCAGACTTACGCCGCGGGATGTACTTAAGCTATTGAAGGCATATGTTACCAGGTATGACATCGTCAACATCAAGGCCGCACTGGAGGGCGTCTCCGCCGCCAGAAAGGCAAGGATGATGCCCATCGGCATCATTCACAGCAACGGGTTGCTCGATGACCTATCAGAGGCACAGGACACAGATGAGATCACCCGGGTGCTGGTCAAGTGCGGGCTCGAGGATTACGTAGCCGCCGTGGAGCAGTACAATCCGGACCAGCCAGCCGGGTCGAAGATTCCAGTACAGGCGGGGCTACAGGGCCGGTACTACAGGAACCTGTTAAACACGGCCCGGTCTGTGAAGGACGGCCATATCCTTGTGCAGGCCTTCGGACTGATCATAGACCTTGCCAATCTGCAGATCGCCTGGAGGGCCGTGATCGCCGGGCTGGAAACCCACGTGGCGGATCTGGTAATCGCAGGCGGCTATCAACTCACGGACAACTCCGTCCGCGAAATGCTCTCCCTCAAGATGGCGGAAATGCCTGCCCTTCTGCAGAACACCAGGTACTCGGCTATCGCAGAGGAGGTCATGGCCGATTATGACAGGACCGGGAGTATCACGTCTGTAGACGAGATCATTGACAAGCACAGGTTCGTGATTCTGAAGGAGATACTGGCGCCCAGAGTGATGTCCCCCCTTGTGTTGCTGTGGTACCTGATCCTTAAGGAAGTGGAGATACGAAATCTGCGGCTCGCTGTCAAAGCGATCGCGGACGGTCTTACCCTGACGGAAGTGAAGGATTACCTGGTGCTATGACATGACGACACCAGAACAGCTGGACATAGCAGTCATAGGAGATGAGGAACTGGTCAATGCCCTCAGGCTGGCCGGTTGCAGCAGATATTACAAGATTGGGGACAAGGACGACGCCCGTGAAGATGTCAGGAAAGCTCTGAACGAGTTGCTGTCCGACCGTGAGGTCGGAATGGTGATGCTGATGGAGGATTATGTCCGGCACGTTGAGGACCTGCTGGCTCAAGCCAGAAAGGGCAGAGCGATCACCCCGGTCGTAGTTGAAGTGCCCTCCAAGTTTGGCACCAGGTATCCGGACGTGAGGGACTACTACCGGAAGTCTATCAGAGAATCCGTGGGGTTTGATGTTGAGATTTGAGACCATAGAAAGAGCAGGAGGCTGAAGATATGGGCAAAATATGGAGAGTTTCAGGCCCTCTGGTCATCGCCGACGAGATGAGGGGATCCCAGGTATACGAGGTCGTTGAGATTGGAGACGACGGCATCGTCGGTGAGATAGTAGGACTCGAGGGTGACAGGGCGATCATCCAGGCGCACGAGGATACGCTCGGCTTGAAGGCCGGTGAGACGGTGGCGGGAACGGGACGGATTCTCAGTGTGGAGCTGGGTCCCGGCCTCGTGGGCTCCATCTACGATGGTCTTCAGAACTCACTCATTGCCCTGGGCGAGAACACCGGCCCCTTCATCAAGCGAGGGATCAAAGCGGAACCGCTCCCCCGCGACAAGAAGTGGCAGTTCACACCCGAGGTCAAAGCAGGAGACTCCGTCGGCCAGGGGGATGTACTGGGCATAGTCCCCGAGACTGAGCTAATCGAGCACAAGATCATGGTGCCCATAGGAGTCAGGGGAACCGTCAAGGAGATACGTAGCGGAGACTACACCGTTGAAGAACCGATAGCCTGGATCGAGCGAAACGGCCAGACAACGGAACTCACGATGATGCAGAAGTGGCCGGTGAGAAAGCCCAGGCCGTACAAGGAGCGGTTCGATCCTTCGGGCTTGCTCAGTACCGGGATGCGGATTCTCGATTACATGTTTCCTCTCGCTCTGGGGGGCAAGGCATCCATTCCCGGTGGCTTCGGCACCGGAAAGACCGTCACCCTGCAGCAGCTGGCACGATGGGCCCAGACTCACTTGAACATATATGTCGGCTGTGGAGAGAGAGGCAACGAGATGGCCGACGTCCTCTCCAGCTTCAGAGAACTGAAGGATCCCAAGACAGGGCGACTTCTAATGGAGAAGGAGATCTTCCTGGCAAACACTTCTAACATGCCCGTAGTCGCAAGAGAGGCGAGCATCTTTGTCGGCATCACCATGGCCGAGTACTTCCGGGACATGGGTTACGACATCCTGCTGGTTGCCGACTCAACCTCCCGCTGGGCTGAGGCAATGAGGGAGATGAGCGGAAGGCTTGAGGAGATGCCCGGAGAAGAGGGCTTCCCCTCATATATGGGTTCTCGCCTGTCCTCCTTCTACGAGAGAGCCGGAATGGTTGAATGCCTCGGTAGCCCGGAGAGAAAGGGCTCCGTTACGGTGGCCGGCGCTGTCAGCCCCCCGGGAGCGGATTTCAGCGAACCGGTGACCCAGAACACGCTCAGGATCATAGATGCCCTGTTTGCCCTGGAGGTTTCCCTGGCCAACAAGAGGCATTTTCCGGCCATAAGCTGGCTCACCAGCTACAGCCTTTATGTGGACGCAGTTAAGGACTGGTGGAACGAGTATGATCCAGGATGGGAGGATACCAGAGCGAGTGCCCTGAAGCTCCTTCAGCAGGAAGCTGAGCTTGAGGAGATCGTGAGACTGGTGGGGCCCGAAGCTCTGCCGGAAGCAGACAAGCTGCTGCTCCTTGTCTGCAGGATGATACGCGAGGACTTTCTGCAGCAGAGCGCCTACCATGAGATAGACACCTATTGCATGCCGACGAAGGCGGGGCTCATGCTGAAGACTATCATGAAGTTCTATGATCTGGCACAGGAGATGCTAGATGAGGGATCGGGCATCGAGAGCGTACGCTCATCCCCGATGGTGTACAGGATATCACGCATGAAGGACATACCCAACGAGAACGCAGAAGAGAAAGTGAACGAACTGTGGCAAGAGATGGAAGAAAGCATGGTGGCCGGCAAGCGGGTTTCCTGATAGAAGGAGGGCTCCTATGGATTTGTCATCACTGTACGTAAGAGAGTCAAGAGCGATTAACAGGGCTAAGGGAGCCTTGCTCGTAGCAGAGAGCATTCCCGGCGTGATGTTCAACGAGATTGTCGACGTTCAACTGGGCAACGGCGAGATCAAGAGCGGCCAGGCAATCGACATCAGCAAGGAAGCGACCGTGATCCAGGTGTTCGGGGGCGTCAGCGAAGTGGACCTGGTCGGTAGCAGGATAAGGTGCAAAGGCGAGACTCTGAAGCTTCCCGTGTCGGCCGACATTCTGGGAAGGATCTTCAACGGTATGGGCGATCCTATAGATGGAGGCCGCCCACTGATCCCCGATGAATACCTTGACATCAACGGCGAGCCCATTAACCCGGCCAGCCGTCAGCCGCCGGCGGAGTTCATCGAAACCGGGATCTCAGCGATAGACGGCTTGAACGCATTGGTCAGGGGACAGAAACTGCCCATATTCAGTGGCTCCGGGCTGCCGCACAACCGAATCGTATCTCAGATAATCAGGCAGGCAGCGGTGAAGGGCAAGGAGGAGAAGTTTGCCCTGGTGTTTGCCGCCATCGGAATCAGCTATGATGATGCCTCGTTTTTCATGAGGGATCTGGAGAGGACGGGCGCACTGGAGCGGACAGTAGCTTTCATCAACACCGCGTCGGATCCCGTTATCGAGCGAATATCGACGCCCAGGCTGGCCCTGACTGCTGCCGAGTACCTGGCATGGAGACAGAACATGCACGTGCTGGTGATACTGACCGACATGACCAACTACTGCGAGGCCCTCCGGGAACTCTCCTCCATGCGCGAGGAGATACCTTCCAGAAGGGGATACCCCGGCTACATGTACACCGACCTGGCCACGATGTATGAGAGGGCAGGGAGGATATCGGACATGGAAGGTTCTGTAACCATCATGCCCATCCTGACCATGCCCGACGATGACGTGACCCATCCTATACCGGATCTCACAGGATACATAACCGAAGGGCAGATCGTTCTCTCCCGAAATCTGGAGAGAAAGGGCGTGTACCCTCCGATAGATGTGTTCCCATCACTCTCGAGGATGATGAAAGAGGGTATAGGACCCGATAAGACAAGGGAGGACCATAACAACGTCTTCATGCAGTCCTACGCTGCCTACGCTGAGGGATGCTACCTCAGGGAGATCTCCACCATCATAGGTGCCGAGGCACTCGGTGACAGAGACAAGATCTACCTGACCAACGCAGACGAGTTCGAGAAGAGGTTCATATCCCAGGGCGAGTGGGAGAAGCGGACTGTTGAGAACACCCTCGACATCGCCTGGAATCTCTTTTCAGCACTCCCTGAGGAAGACCTGAAGCTGATCAGAGAGGATTTCATCAAGAAATACCTCCCCAAGCGCGAGAAGTAGAAACCGGTAGAGTCGAAATGCCGCAACTGATAAAGGTCAGACCCACCAAGATCGAGCTTGTGAGACTCAAGCGCAGGCTTTCGCTGGCCCGGAGGGTCCAGAAGATAGTCAAGGACAGGCTGTCCATACTGACGACTGAGTTTCTTCAGACGGCGAGGGAGACTGTAGAAGCCAGGAAGAAGCTGAACGACAGGATGACCGAGCTCTACAGGGCACTATCGATCGCCTCCGGTTATCATGGTTACATCGCCCTCGAGAAGGAGTTCTCAGCATCGGAGGTCGGCCTGAAGGTGGCTCCCGGCTCCAGGAACATCGCCGGCGTTCGGGTTCCTTCGCTCGAACCGGTGGATGACCGGCATGACGGTGCCATGAAGCGCTATGACCTGGTCGACACGTCCTCCTGGCTGGACCGTACGGCGCAGATGTCTGAGGAGATCATTGCTGCTACAATCGAGATGGCCGAGCTCCAGAGAACGTTCGACCTCCTGGCGATGGAGATAAACCGGACCAAGAGGATAACCAACGCCCTGGAGTACATAGTGGTCCCGGGGCTGCTGACCACGATAAGCTATCTCAACATGAAGTTCGAGGAGAGGGACAGGGAGGAAAAAGCGAGGCTCAAGCGCGTAAAGGTGCTGGTCGCCCGGGAGTAGAGGGATGCGAGAGACGCCACAGGATGACATCCACTCCATGCAGTCGGGGCAGGCTCCCTACGAGAACGTCCTGCGGGAGTCCTTGAGGGCCGAGCTAAGGCTTGTCAACACCGGTCTGCCCCGGGCCCGGAGAACGTTATCCGACCTGCTGAAGGAGAGGCGCCCCCACGTGCTGTGTAACGACGGCAGCACCCACTCCTTCAAGAGGAAAGAACTCGAGTACCTGGCGACCATCACCGACGCCGCTGAGCAGGAGGAACTGCTGCTTCCGATGATCGTGGAGGTGGGAAGAGACGATGGCGAGACATCGGTGCTGTGCGAGGGCGAACTGGAGAGCGCGGTCATCTCAAGGATAATCGGTATGCAGGTGGCCTGCAAACAGGGAAGGATAAGGATATACAGGCCGCAGCTGGCCCTGCTCAGAGCCAGGCTCAAGACGACAACCGTGTACGTGTTTTCTGCCGGAGTCACCTTATGATTCGTGACGACTGTGCACCGGGCATGCTGTCCTTGAATCACCGGAGTCACAGGCCGACAACCGGAGTTCCACAGAAAACTGGCAGAAAGAGTCGTGTACCGGGCTCCGGGACATTGACAAATACCCGCACTTAGGAGATAATCACCGTATCAGATGGTAAAGATCAGATTGCGCCGAATGGGCAGGAAAAACAGGCCGTCCTATCGCGTGGTGGTAGCCGATAGTCGTTCTCCCCGCGACGGCAGATTCATAGAGGTCATAGGTCATTACGATCCCCTGACCGACCCGGCAACGATCGTAATCGATGAGGAGAAGGCTCTGCAGTGGCTCAATAATGGAGCCCAGCCTACGGATACAGTGCGAAGCCTGCTAGGTAAGCTAGGCATCATGGAAAAATTCAAGCCGGCCTCGAGCCAGAACTAACTACTAAGGAGGCACAATGAAAGACCTGGTAGAGTACGTAGTCAAAGCGATTGTGGCGGAGCCTGACGAGGTAAAGATCACCGAGGAAAACAGCGATGAAGGCCTGCTCATTAAGCTGGAGGTAGCTCCCGACGACAAGGGCAGGGTCATCGGCAGGCAGGGTCGCGTAGCTCAAGCACTGCGGACGTTGCTTCGTGTCAAAGCGGCCAGGGAAGAGACCCGGGTCAGACTGGAGATCATCTAGGTCGGCCTCACGTCAACCGGTCCCCGATTCACAACCGATTACGCCTTTCACTGATCGCTGATCAGACTCTTGCTGTGGTGCTGTTACACCCGTCCTCGTGCCTTCGTCGGCGCTGACAGCTAGAACCGATCTTCTCACGCCTGCGGCCTTCATGCCCGTTGTCAACTGAGCGTAACAATTGCTACAATCATGCCACAGACCCTAAGGAGGTGTGCATTGGACTTCTCTCTCACAGACGAGCAGAAACGCCACAGCAAGGAGTTCTATGACACGTGCAAAGAACTCGGCGGGAAGAGGCCATCAAGCCTCGTCGGATTCGAGGCCATCTATGAACTGGACGAGTGTTGGGAGTACAACCTGCACTGCGCCAGGGAGTTCGGCAAGAAGGGATGGCTTGCCCTTGGCTGGCCTTCGGAGTACGGCGGCAGCGGCGATATGATGGATCGGGTCCTCTTCTCCGAGGCCAGGGGATACTACGGCACCCCCGGAGTGGATATCTTCGGAGTGCAGATGCTGGCCCCGACGCTGCTTCAGGCGGCGAGCGAGGAGATCAGAAAGCAGTTTCTGCCTCCCATCGCCCGGGGGGAGGCGATGTGGTGCGAACTTTGGAGCGAGCCCAATGCCGGCTCGGACCTGGCCAGCCTCTCAGCGACTGCGGTCAAGAAGGGTGACGAGTACATCCTGAACGGACAGAAGACCTGGAACACCGGCGCCCATCGGGCCGACTGGGGGTTCGGGGTCTTCAAAACCGACCCCGAAGCCCGAAAGCACCATAACATGACCTTCCTGCTGCTCGACATGAAGACTCCCGGCATCACGATAAGGCCGATTCCCTACCTTGACGGTAGCGCACCCTACTGTGAGGTCTACTTCGACGATGCTCGTGTACCTGCCAGGAACATAGTCGGTCAGGAGCACGAAGGCTGGGCCGTTGTCAACCTCCTCGCGGGATTCGAGAGGTCGGGCATCAACGAGATCATGAGCATGATGCGCGGACTGGAACAACTGGTGGCGTTCTGCAATGAGACCGAGCGACACGGGCGGCCGCTGGCCAAGGACCCTATCATCCGCAACCGGCTTGCCCAAATAGCCTGTGAACTGGAAGCCGCGCGCACACTGGCATACCGCGTTGCCGACCTGCAGAACAGGAACGAGATGTCGCTCATGGACGCCTCGGCCGGCAAGATCTTCTTCAGCGAACTGGGCGAGCGCTTCGCCTACCTGGCCTGCGATATACTTGGCCCGTACGGCCAGCTCAGGAGCTCCCGGTGGGCTCCTCTGAACGGGATATGGGAGAAGATGTTCCACGAGCACTTCATAACCACCATCTCCATGGGCACCAACGAGATACAGAGAAACATCATCGCCTGGTACGGCCTCGGCCTTCCCAGGATGAGGTGAGTCCGGCTTCGTAAGGAGGAATGATGGATCTAAGATACTCAGAAGAGCAAGAGATACTGAAGCAATCCGCCCGTGACTTCCTGGCCACAGAGTGTCCCAAGACCCTCGTTAGGGAGCTGGAACGAAGTGAAGAGGGACACTCACCCGAACTGTGGAAGAAGATGGCCGAGCTGGGATGGATGGGACTGATCATACCCGAGGAATACGAAGGCATAGGCTACACTTTCCAGGACCTCACCGTCCTCATCGAAGAGATGGGCCGGAACGTACTGCCCGGACCGTTCATGGCAACCGTCACCGCCACCTTCCCCATAATGGAGGCGGGGACTGACGAACAGAAGAAGGAACTGCTCCCCCGCATAGCGCAAGGCGAACTCATCCTGACCACGGCCATCCTCGAAGGCGCAGGCGTCTTCGATGCCTCCGGTATAGCCCTCAAGGCAACGCAGAAGGGAAACGACTTCGTGATAAGCGGCACCAAGCTGTTCGTCGACATGGCCAACGTGGCCACCCACATGATCTGCGTGGCGAGGACAGATGAAGGTGCCTCACCAGACCGGGGGATCACACTCTTCATAGTGGATGCCTCGACTCCCGGGATCAAGTGGGAGGTGATGCCCACCACGGCACAGGACAAGCTCTGTGAGGTGCGCTTCGAGAACGTGACGGTGTCCGCGAAGAACATGCTCGGCAAGCTGAGCGAGGGCTGGCCCATCGTGGAGAACATGCTGCGCAAGGGCGCAATCGCCAAGTCTGCCGAATCCATAGGCGCGGTACAGACCTGCGTGGACATGACGGTCGCCTACGCCAAGGAGAGGGTGCAGTACGACAGGCAGATAGGGGCCTTCCAGGCCCTTCAGCACAAGATGTCCGACATGTGGACGGCCATGGAGACCGGCCGCTACCTGGTCTATGAGGCAGCTTGGATGGAGTCGAGCGGCCTGCCCTGCACCAAAGAGGCCTCGATGGCCAAGGCTTATGTCAATGAAGTCTACCGCGATGTGAGCAAGTGGGCGATCCGTCTGCACGGCGCGATCGCCACCAGCGACGACCACGATATTCCTCTATACTACCGCAGAAGCAAGTCGGCGGACACTGCCTTCGGCAGCACCGACTTCCACAGGGAGATCGTGGCTCAGAAGATCGGGCTGGCCTGAGATCTCAGCCCGAAGCGCATACCTTCTTAGCCCCTCGTACGAGGGGCTAAGTCTTTGTGGTCAGGGCACACACACTCTGCACACGGAGTAGGCCGCGCAGAGCGATGCGCTGTGCGCTCACAGGTCAAGCGGGGCATCGACGGCTGCCAGTCTCCCCATCAGCGTATCCCCTCGCTCAGCCGCCAAAGCCGCCCCCAGGCTAATCGATCTGCAAGCTCAGGAAGGGATAAGTTTGACCGTCCACTATGTTCCAGATGTGCTCAGTATCGGCCTCACCGGGAGCGACCGCAACCATGTCCCATGGGTTATTCAGGCCTTCGGTGGCCGTGTCCGTGAAGGTGCCGATATCCATCATCTCCGCGGTGGTCTTGCCCGTGCCGCCATCGCTCTCCCCCATCCCGGACGTCTCCACATCCCAGAAGGAATCGATGACGGCACCTCTATCACTGAACCCGACCAGTCCACCGACATACTCATTCCCGGTCACGCTTCCGGTGGAGTAGGAGTCTACGATGCGGCGATACCGTATCTGTCCGACGAGACCTCCAACATGCTCGTCGCCGGTTACGCTCGCGGTGGAGTAAGCGCTCATTACTGTACTGAAAGCACTGTGGCCCACCAGGCCGCCGACATTTGATCTGCCGACCACGGTGCCGGAGGCATAGCTCTCCCGAATGTAACCCTCGGAGCTGTGTCCTACTAGGCAACCAACATGCACATCTCCTGTGACGCTGGCGATTGCCCGTGAGTTAGTGACCGTACTAAAGCCACCAAGATTGGCTCCCACCAGGCCGCCGACATGCTCAGTTCCCGTCACGTTGCCGGCGGCGAGGGAGCTGTCCACGGCACCCCCATGATTCTGGCCAACCAGGCCGCCCACATACAGGTGGCCGATTATGTCGACGTCTCCGACACTCAGCCCTGTGACCTTGCCGTCTCGTGCAAGGTACCCGACCAATCCAACGTTTGACACGAAATCAGAACCGAAACTCAGGTTGGAGATTTCGTAGCCGTTGCCGTCAAACTCCCCGGCGAAGTAAGGGATGTGAAGGCCGGGATGCCCGGATAGGTCGATGTCCTTAGTCAGCCTGAACTTCAGCGTGGGATCTTGACCGAACGCCAGGAGCTGCTCGAAATCGGCGAGGCCGCTAATCTTGTAGTTCCCGTCCTCCTTCAAGAGTCTTTCGTCCACATCCAGGAACATGCCATTAGCCAGCCACTCTTCGAAGTCCTCACCAAACAAAGCTCCAACCGTGATTATGTTCTGCTCGTTAATCACGACCTCATGGTAGTTGTAGTGAGCGTTGCTAACCTCCGCCCTTAGGTTAACTCCTATCAGACCGCCAACAGACTCACCCCCGATCACGCTGCCTGCCGAATAGGAGTTGCTCACCACAGCACCGGAATTCCTTCCCACCAGGCCGCCAACGCTTGAGACGCCAGTGACGCTGCCCGTGGCATAGGAGTCGCTCACCATACCCTGATAGTTGTATCCCACCAGACCTCCAACATCCTCATCACCCGTAACGCTGCCGGTGGAACAGGAACCGTCTGCCTGGCCCCACCAGTGATTGCCTCCGACAAGGCCTCCTACATGCTGAGAGCCCGTCACCGCACCGCTGCTATGGGAGTCGATTACACGGCCGGCATTCCATCCTACAAGACCCCCCACACTCTCGTCTCCAGTTACCGCGCTGACCGAATACGAGTCGACAACCTCGGCGAAGGGCCTTACCGGCATTCCCCGGGGGCCATCATTGAACCCGACCAGACCGCCGACACCTGAGATTCCGGTGACGCTGCCGATGGAGTAGGAGTCACTTACAGTACCCCGGTTCAGTCCCACCAGGCCACCAACACTCGAATCGCCGGTCACGCTGCCGCTCGAGTAGGAGTCGCTCACCTGCCCATCGTAGTTGTGCCCCACCAGCCCTCCAGCATCAGAGCGGCCGGTTACATCGGCATGCACCAGACCCAGATTCCTGATAATGCCACTAACGGAACCGAAGAGTCCCACCATGTGTTCCTCAGGGCGGTTGATGTACAGGTCTCCGATTTCATGCCCCTCACCGTCGAAGGTGCCGACAAAAGGATCGTCCCGAGTGCCGATCGGCTCCCACCCCTTTCCCTGATTCGCATATGAACCCGCCAGTTCAGCATAACCAGCAGTAGTGGAGTCAAGGTCGTTCATCAGAATGTGGTAGCCATCCAGATTGTCCCTGATGGCGTCCAGGTCGTACCAGGTCCGGATCTCGAGATCAACCGACGGACCGGGGATCGGGCCACAGCCCATGATCCCGAAAACGAGAACCGCCACGGTTAACAGGAGGTAAACCGCCTTCCTAGCATGGTCTCTCCCTGTACTAAGCCATGTCTTCATCTGCTACCTCGGTGTACTCGTACATCCTATGACATCAGGCTCAGCGAGCATGATCAACCCATTATGGACAGACTCCCAGCTCAAGAAGGGATAGGTCTCGCCGTCCACTATGTTCCAAGTGTAGCTCGCATCAATATCGCCAGGCGCGACCGCAACCATGTCCCATGGGTCATTTAGGCCTTCGGTGGCCGTGTCCATGAAGGTGGCGATATCCATCATCTCCGCGGTGGTCTTGCCCGTGCCGCCATCGCTCTCCTCTGTTCCGGAAGCCTCCACGTCCCAGAAGGAGTTGCTCACAGGGTGCTCGCCCATTCCAATGAGACCTCCAGCATGGCGGTCACCGGTTACGACGGCAGTTGAGTAGCAGTTCTCCACAATACCCTCGTTTTCACCCACGAGACCACCAACCACCTCCCGAGCGGTCATGCTGCCTGCCGAATGGCAATCACGGATACTGGCATAATGGTGGCTTCCCACTAGACCACCGACGATCCCCTCGCCAGTCACATTACCGCTGAAACGGCATTGGCTTACGGTACCCTTAAGGTAGTCTCCCACCAGGCCCCCAACCCTGCGGTTGCCAGTTACAGAGGCGTTCAACAGCCCAACGTTTTCAATCCGGCCCGCAAGAACGGAGCCGAACAGCCCTACTTGATTCTCATCAGGCCGATTGATGAACAGGTCTCTTATCTCATGCCCCTGGCCGTCAAAACCTCCACTGAAGTCGAACCTTCCGACAGACTGAATGACCCCGGGCCCGATCGGCTGCCAGCCCTTTCCATCATTGGCTGTGGGGCCGGCCAACTCCTCATACCCGGCCGTAGTGGCATTGAGGTCATTCATCAGACGGTGGTGGCCTCTCAGGTTGTATCTAACTGCATCCATGTCATACCAGTCCCGTATCTCCAGGTCCTTGGAAGGGCGCTCAACACAGCCTGCCATCCCTGCAATCAAGGCCACCATAACAAGAAAGCTACCAGCTCTTTTGATGTAGCGGTGTCTCCCCGAACTCAACGCTATCTTCATGTCCGACCTCCTCTTCAACCAGATAGTAGATCAGCCGACCGGGTCCTGTCAGTCCCCTTCGCTGTCCTTCGTGCCCTCACGATCCACCTCAATGCACAGACTCCCAGCTCAAGAAGGGATAGGTCTGCCCGTCGACGATGTTCCAGATGTAGTCCTGGTCGCTCTCGCCGGGCGCGACCGCGGTTATGTCCCACGGCTCGTCCAGACCTTCCGTGGCCGTGTCCGTGAAGGTGGTGATATCCTTCATCTCCGCGGTGGTCTTGCCCGTGCCCCCATCGCTCTCCTCTGTTCCGGAAGCCTCCACGTCCCAGAATGAGTTGGTCACGGTGCCGTCATCATCGTATCCCACCAGGCCGCCCACGTCAGTTTCGCCAGTCACGTTGCCGCTGGAGTAACAGTTCCTCACAGTGCCGGCGTTGTGTCCCGCCAGGCCGCCAACAAACGAATCGCCAGCCACACTACCGGTGGAATAGGAGTTAACCACAGTACCATCATTGCCTCCCACCAGCCCACCAGTGGCCCAAAGATTGCCCCTCACGCTCCCCGTGGAATAGCAGTTGTCTACAGTGCCCTCGTAGTTGATGCCCACAAGGCCGCCGACGCCCAGGTTACCGGTCACGTTCACAGCGGAATAGGACTTGGTAACAGTGCCCAGATTACCCGCGACCAGGCCGCCGACACCCAAGCCGCCGATCACGCTGCCCGAGGAATAGGAGTCCACCACAGCGCCCATGTTCTCTCCTACCAGACCGCCCACACCCAGACTGCCGCTCACAGCCGCATTCACAACGCCGATACTGGCGATGACCCCTGCCTCACCAACGGCAGCGAACAGCCCGATCCAGTTCTCTTCAGGACGGCCGACGAACAGGTCGCTTATCTTGTGACCCTGGCCGTCAAAGATCCCCACGAACGGGTCATCATATGCTCCAATCGGCACCCAGCCTCTTCCACCGTTGGCTCTGGGGCCGGCCAGTTCATCATATCCCGGTGTCGTAGCGTCGAGGCTGTTCATGAGACGGTGGTGGCCGGCCAGGTTATCCCTGACAGCATCCAGGTCATACCAGTCCCGTATCTCCAGGTCCTTGGATGGGCGCTCAACACAGCCTGCCATCGGTGTAACGAGGGCTGCCACAATCAGGACGATGCCTGCTAATCTCACATAACTGCTCATCCTCAAACCAATTGCTCTTGTCATTTCTCACCTAACGGATGGTTGCTCGATCACTCTCCTCCTATCTATCGAATGCACAGGCTCCTGTTAGTGTGCACTAGACATCCTGCCAACTCAGAAAGGGATAGGTCTGGGCGTCGACTATGTTCCAGATGTGGTCCCCATCGCTCTCGCCGGGCGCGACCGCAACCATGTCCCATGGGTTATTTAGGCCTTCGGTGGCCGAGTCCATGTAGGTGGCGATATCCATCATCTCCGCCGTCGTCTTGCCCGCTCCACCGTCGGAAGCAGCCTGTCCGCTGGTCTCCGTATCCCAGAAGCAATCGCTTACGCCACCGCGGTTGTTGCGTCCCACCAGCCCACCGACATACTCCTGACCGGTGACGCTGGAGACCGAGTAGGATGTGCGCAGGGTGCCCATGAACATCGATCCCAGCAGTCCGCCAACTCGCGTGATACCGATCACAGTCCCGGTGGAGTAGCAGTTACGCACACTACTCCCCGAGGTGCTGCCCACCAGCCCGCCAACACCGAACTCACCGTTAACGCTGCCCGCAGCATACGAATTACTGATGGTGCTGTTATCACTGAGTCCCATTAGGCCTCCCACATCGCTTTCACCGGTAACGCTGCCAGTGGCGTACGAGTTGCGCACAGTGCCTCCAAAGTCCTGCCCCACAAGGCCACCGACCCACGTAAGGCCAATCACGCTCGCTGAGGAATGGGACTCGCCTACGAAGCTCAAGTTGATTCCCACCAGGCCTCCAACACTAAACCCACCGGTCACGTTCCCCGAGGCATAGGAGTCGCTCACAGTGCCTGAATTCGCTCCCGCCAGACCACCAGCAGACGATTCGGCAGTCACCTCGCCCGTGGAATGGCAGTTGCTCAGCGTCCCCAGATTCTCTCCCACCAGACCGCCAACGAAATACTTGCCACCTACGTGGCCGGAATGAGAGGAGTCGCTCACAATGCCATCGTTGACAGCCACCAGGCCTCCAGCAATCCTGCCGGCAGTCACGCTGCCGCTGGAGTAAGAGTTGCTCACAGTGCCACGACTGCGCGCCACCAGGACGCCAGCGCAGCGTGGATCGCCGGTTATGCTGGCATTCTCGACAATGACTTGATTGAGTCTTCCTCCAGACGCAAGGTATCCGAACAACCCAACCTGCGAGACAACCCCTAGATCCAGGACCAGATTCGAGATCCTGTGACCATTGCCGTGAAACTCACCGGCCAGGTAGGGGATGTAGAAGTTGGGTTCGTTGGCCAGATCAAGGTCGTCAGTCAACCTGAATCCCAGTGAGCCATCCTGACCGAACGGGAGCAACTGTTTAAAATCACCAACATCCTGTATCAGGTAGTACCCGTGTTCTTGAGAAAACCGTTCTTCCACATCTAGAGACTTGTCGTTGGCAAGCCATTGCTCGAAGTCTTCAGCGAACAGAGCCCCGACGGTTATCATCCTCTCTCCGTTAATCAAGACCTCATCATAGCTATAGTGCGAGTTGCTCACATCGCCCCCCACGACCACTCCCACCAGGCCGCCAACACCGGCCGTACCGGCAACGCTGCCACTGAAATGGGACCTGCTTAAGATGCCCTCACTCTCTCCCACCAGACCACCAACACTCAACGTGCCAGCGACCCTGCCCGTGGCATAGGAGTTGCTTAGGGTACCACCATTCTCTCCCGCCAGGCCGCCAACATTGGACGCGCCGGTAACATCTGCGTTCACCAACCTGATGTTGTCGATAACCCCTCGCCCGCCAACAAGACCGAGGAGCCCCACCTCCGATTCGGTAGGGCGCTCCACAACGAGGTCTCGTATCTCATATCCCTGGCCGTCGAAACTGCCCGTGAACGGTCGATAGGAGTAACGAGGGACATGGTCGCGGTAGCCAATCGGCTCCCAGCCTCTTCCACCGTTAGCCGTCGGGCCGGCCAGTTTGCCATAACCGGGCGTAGTTGCATCGAGGTCGTTCATCAGAATGTGGTAGCCATCCAGATTGTCCCTGATGGCGTCCAGGTCATACCAGGTCCGGATCTCCAGGTCCTTGGATGGGCGCCCAACACAGCCTGCCACCGGCGTAACCAGGGCTGCCACGATCAAAACCATGCCGGCTAATCTCACATAACTGCTCATCCTCAGACCAACTGCTGTTCTCATCTCTCACCTCACGGATAGCTGTTCAATCACTCTACTCCTATCTACAGAATCCACAGGCTCCTCACAGGATGCACTAGATATCCTGCCAACTCAGGAAGGGATAGGTTTCACCGTCCACGATGTTCCAGATATGGGCGGGGTTGCGCTGGTCTGCGTCAGCCACGGCTACCATATCCCACGGTTCATCCAGCCCCTCCGTCTCCGTGTCCGTGAAGGTGGCGATATCCATCATCTCCGAAGTCGTCTTGCCCGTGCCACCATCGCTTTCTTCGATCCCGGACGTCTCCAAGTCCCAGAATGAGTTGCTCACAGTTCCGTCATGACTCCGTGCCACCAGCCCACCAACGTATTGATCGCCAGTCACCTTGCCGCCAGCATAGGAGTTTCTCACGGTGCCGCGATTACCCCCAACCAGACCCCCGACGGAGTTGTCGGCAGTTGCGCTGCTATTGGCGTAGCAATTGGTAATGTTACCGGCGTTCAGTCCCACGAGACCACCAACATACTCATGGCCCGAAACGCTGCCAGCAGAGTGACATAGTGTTACACCGCTTCCAGCACCATTGTACCCGACCAAGCCCCCAACGTTGCGCCACTCGGCTATCACGTTACCTGCGGAGTAGCAGTTGCTTACACTGCCTCCATAGTTGTATCCTACGAGACCACCGACACCGTCTGCGCCGGTCACGTCTCCACTGGCATCGGAGTTACTCAGGGTGCCGCGATTATCTCCCACTAGACCGCCCACGTGGCGATAGCCCGTCACCGTCCCTGAGAAGTGAGAGTCACGCACGGTGCCGTGATTGTATCCCACCAGACCGCCTACATCCCAGGTGCTGCCGGTCACGCTGCCGTCTGCAGAAGAATCGCGCACACTGCCCCGAGTATTGGATCCCACTAGTCCCCCGACGGAGCTGTAGCCTCTTACGCTACCCGAGAAATGAGAGTTAGTCACAGTGCCCCAATCACCCCCCGGTTTGAGATTCGATCCCACCAGACCACCAACATCCCAACCATTGCCAGCCACGCTCCCGGTACCATAGGAGTGCTGAACGGCGCCACGGTTCTCTCCCACCAGACTGCCAACGTGAGAACCGCCAGTCACAGCGGCATCTACCACTCCTACACGCCTGATAACGCCCTCCGACCTGACATAGCCGAAGAGTCCGACATGGTCTTCGCCGGGCCGGTCTATATACAGATCTCTTATGTCGTGCCCCTGACCGTCAAGAGTCCCGGTGAACCTCCAAGCCTGTGTGCCGATCGGCTCCCAGCCTTTTCCGCCATTGGCTGTCGGGCCGGCCAGTTTCTGATAGCCGCGGGTGGTGGAATCGAGATCATTCATCAGACGGTGACTGCTTACCATGTTGCGTCTGACGGCATCCAGGTCATGCCAATCCCGTATTTCGAGGTCCCTGGATGGGCGCTCAACACAGCCTGCCATCGGCGTAACCAGGGCTGCCACAATCAGGACGATGACTGCTACCCTCACATAACTGCTCATCCTCTAACAGGCCTCTCTTCTCATCTTTCACCTCCGCGACAGGACGGCTCTTCGATCACTCTCCTCCTATCAACAGAATGCACAGGCTCCTCATAGGGTGCACAAGAAAGACTGCCAGCTCAAAAAAGGATAGGTTTCACCATCCACCATATTCCAGATGTGGTCCCCATCGCTCTCGCCGGGGTCGACCGCGACCATGTCCCATGGCTCCTCCAATCCCTTCGTCTCCGTGTCCGTGAAGGTTGCGATATCCATCATCTCCGCGGTCGTCTTGCCCGTGCCACCATCGCTTTCTTCCATTCCGGACGTCTCCACGTCCCAGAAGGAGTCGCTCACACTCCCCTCTGATACCTTCTCCAGAAATAGAGGCCCATCACGGGCAGGATGATAATCGCCAGCACCATGATATCGCCACCGTTCAGATCGTCCATCGCGGTCAGTGACGGCAGAGGATACTCCCCTCGGTATTCTGTAAGATCGATATCCACCATCAGGTCGGCACTGATACGCCCCCTGAGCTTTGTCAGGTAGAACTCGCCACCGCTCAGATAGGTCGATAGCAGCTCAGCAAGTATCTCATACTCGGAGAAATCCTCGGTGAAAACCTTCTGCCCGTATTCCATCAAGAAGGCGTTCGTCTTCCAGTATCCATAGCCAATGCGAAACGGGTACTGCTCAGGCACAACTATCTCATCAGCAAATACGTACAGGAGCACTTCTGTCGTAGCAGCGTTCAAAGCCGTTATGCGAAGAGGGTACACTATCCCATCAGAAGCGAAGCTGAACACTATGGGCTCGATAGACCCCTCCGCCAGGGCTTCTCCCGTAGCTTCATCAACTGCGTTGATCCTGGTGGCCACGAAGTACCAGTTCTTCTCGATGTACTCGGCAATGACCTCGTAACCCTCCTCAGGGAAGTAGTAGTTGTTGTCGTTAAGCCAGTCCACCAGCGCGTTCGGGTCCTCTGCCGACAGAGTGGCCGTAGCATACGGCCCGACCACCTGCTCGTCGATAACGTCGACCCTGTCAGAAGGATCCATGGGCACCGGGGAACACCCCCCTCCTCGAGGCTCGGGAATCGCCTGCACCGTGAAGTCGGACAACTCGGCAAACACTTCGGCATCGGTGACGTCTATCACCGGTATGGCGGGCACCGGGACGACCCAGGCAAACTCCTCGGCGTCACCCACGAACTGGACCGAAAGGATCAGGTGCTGGGTCATGTTGCCCGTGCTGTCTCCGTGCATTATGACGGCTCTCTGAGCGGACTGGTACAGATCCCTATGCATCAGGTCAAAACGCAGAAACTTGGCCCCGTCCGCAAGGACGGGTGTGGCTACCAACGACAGGACAAAGGCAGCCACCGTTGCAGCTATCAATGCTTTCTTCATTTTTCACCTCCTGGTTCCAGAGCTACTCCGGGTTAGTCAGCAACACTCTGCAGCGAAGAACTCATTTTCACGTCTCACCTCCTATCGTCATGCTTACCCATGCCTCATCGTGCACATCAAGCCGCCGAACAGAGACCATCCTTCATCTCGACAGGGAACAGACAGGGCCGGTTCACATGCAGGATAGCAACGGCACTGACAGGACGAAAGGAAAGCCGGAACGGCCCCACCTCAGTGGGACACCGCTCCATTACCGGCCTCGTATCAGCCATAGAACATCCTCCCGCCGGGTGTATTCGGCGGCATGTAGATGAAAGCCCTCGCACCATAATACATGATAACATCTGATTGTTAAGAACCCGTTAACTCCCCCCGATTGACGTCGGAAAATCGTCCGCTCCAGCAAAAAACCGACCAGCGGCAAGACGGTATCCCTCTTTTCCTATCAATGGGAAGCCCCTGTTTCGAGGAAGTAAGCTCACGTACAAGCGTAATTTACAGTTCGTTGCCCTTCTGCTATACTTCCGGCTGAGGCAGCCTTGTATCTTCCCTCACCGGGCTCTGAGCATCATGGCCATCTCACGTAATATGTCACCAGGAGTTGTCGGCCGCACGCTGTCGTAGGCCTGCGGCCTCCCTAATGTGAACTCGTCATATGATTCGCCTCCGGCAGACTGCCTCCACTCGGCGTGCGTCGAACGCGGGGAACGGCATGGCCTGGACTTTCTTTTTCACCCTGAGTCCGTCGCCCTGGTAGGCATTACGACCTCCAACCCGCTGCACTGGACGCGCACCTTTCTGGACGCATTCATAGAATCCGGGTTCGACCGTCCCCTTTATCTCGTCAACCCCAAGGGCGGTGAGATCAAAGGACACAAGGTCTACCCCAGCCTGCGCGAGGTTCCCGGCAGCATCGACCATGTCATCGGCCTCGTAAACGCCCGGACCGCTCCACGGTTGGTTGAAGAGTGTGCTGAAAAGGGAGTGCGGGCCGCCCACTTCTGCACATCGGGATTCAGTGAGACCGGCGACCCTGACAGGATCAGGCTTGAGTCTGAGCTGGCAGAGGCCGGACGCAGGACCGGGATCAGGATCATCGGCCCCAACTGCATGGGTATCTACTGCCCCCAGTCACGCCTCTCCTTCAGCCCGGTTCTCCCCAGGGAAAGCGGCCCTGTGGGTCTTATCAGTCAGAGTGGAGGCAACTCCGTCTACCTGGTCAGGCAGGGAGCGCTCAGGGGCATTCGCTTCAGCAAGGTCATAAGCTACGGCAATGCCTGCGACATCAACGAGAACGACCTTCTCGAATATCTGGCCGGCGACCCGGAGACGAGGATCATCTGCCTGTACATCGAGGGGATCAAGGACGGGAAGAGGTTCAGGAAGGCCCTGGAGAAAGCGGCCAGAGACAAGACTGTGATTCTGCTCAAAGGTGGCCTAACAGAGGGCGGCGCCAGGGCGGTCGCCGGTCACACAGCCGCGCTGGCCGGAAGCCGGTCGACATGGGAAGCCCTTTGCAGGCAGCTCGGCATCATCAGCGTTCACAGCCTGGACGAGATGATCGACGTGCTGGTCACGCTACTGTTCCTTCCCCTTCCCGGCGGTAGAAACGCTGTCCTCTTCGGTGCCGGAGGCGGCGCCAGTGTTCTCATCGCTGATGAGTTCGAGACCAGAGGGCTGCAGGTGCCCGCCCTATCCCCGGATGTGATTGCACGACTGCAGGAGTTCACCCCGGCGGCGGGCAACATTCTGCGGAATCCCATAGACTACTCGCAGAACATGCTCGATGCTGAGCGCACCAGGAAAGCGTTCGATATAGTGTCAAAGTGGGAGGGAACCGATTTCGTGGTCACGTTTATCAGGACGGGCCAGTTCGTGCTGCCCTGGCTTTCTGGAGCCCGGATAAACATGCTGCTGGGCAGATTCTGGATAGACCGTGACGATCTGCCCAAGCCGGTGGCAATGGTTATTGAACCCAGCGTTCTGCCGCAAGAGGCGGAGGCAATTCTCACCGCCATCAACGAGTGCATTTCCTCCCGACTGCCTGTCTACTACTCCTTTGGAGCCGCCGCCAATGCCATCGACCTGGTGCTCAGCCAAGCCGAGAGACGCGCGGCAGCAGACTGAGGACAGTAAATGGGAGGGCGGTGAACTCCCGCACCTGTAGGCCGAACCTCTCCAGCATCTGGTGTCGCGAACAAGGGATCTGAAGTGGGTACACCCCGAACCTACCAGACACAGGGCATCGTCATAAAGCACAGCAAGCTGGGCGAGTTCGACAGAATCGTCACCGTCTACACGCGGGATTACGGCAAGGTGCGGGCGGTGGCCAAAGGGGCCTCCCGTCCCAAGAGCAAACTGGGGGGAAATGTGCAGCCGATCACACATAGTCTGCTCTACCTGGCCAGGGGCCGCAACCTCGATATCGTCACTCAGAGCCAGACTATAAACGGCTTCCTTGCCGTGAAGAGCGACCTGTGGCGGCTGGCCTGTGCCCTTTACATCCTGGAGCTCCTCGATTCATCTACCGGTGAGGGCGGCGAGAACCGTCCGCTGTTCGACCTGCTGGTCGAGACACTCGATCAACTCAGCCGGCCTGAGAGCAGCGAGACCCTTCTGCGCTACTTCGAGATCCACCTGCTGCATCACCTGGGCTATCGTCCCCAGTTGCGCCGGTGTGTCGGCTGCGACTCGCCTCTCAAGCCGGCGGTCAACTACTTCTGCCCGGACAAGGGCGGTATCCTGTGTCACGAATGCATCTCTGCCGAAAGCAGGCGGCGCGAGGAGGGCGAAACCGGCCCGACGAGCCCGTCTTTCGCTCTCTCCATCGACGCCCTCAAGGTTCTTCGCCTGTGGCAGAGCAGTGACTTTGCCACCGCAAGGCGCGTAAGGGTGCGCTCCGACCTGTCGCGGGAGTTGGAGCGAGTGTTGCACGAGTACATCAGGCACATTCTGCAGCGGGAGCTCAAATCGCTCGCCTGGGTGGAAGAGGTAAGGGAACGAATGGCCACCACGTGACACGGGTACTTGACAAGCCCCTGGGGCGGAGTTAGAATCGCTGGGCAATTTGAGGGCGCTAAGGTAGCGAACGAATTTGAACGGAGAGTGCTCGGTATTCTGAATCAACCGTAGTGTCCACTGGCTCGTCTGAGCTGCAACTCCCTCTTCAGCATCAGCTCGTCGACCCATTGAAACGATCACGGTCTGATCTCCCAACTATAAGGAGCAATGTATATCGTAATAGCAGGCTTGAGTGACATCGGCAGGAACCTGGCTGATCTGCTGGTCAAAGAGGGCAACGAGGTAATGGTCATAGATCGGGACTTCGCGAAATGCACCGAGATGGCCGACGGCTCTGACGTAATGGTGATCACCGGAGACGCCAGCCAGAAGTCGGTGCTCGAGGAGGCCAGGGTCAAGAGTTCCACAGCCTTCGTCGCCGCAGCCGGTGACGACTCGGAGAACCTCATGCTCTGCATGATAGCCAAAGAGGTCGGCGCCAGGACGGTGATCTCCCTGGTCGATGAGTCGGAGCACGAGGAGGCATTCAGACAGGCCGGGGTGACCTTCCAGGTCAACCCCGACATGGTGGCCGCCCGGCACATCTCCCGCATGATTTCGCAGCCTTATATTAAGGACTTCATCACCTGTGATAGAGCAGAGATCTTCGAAATAGAAGTGGAAAAGGGGATGAAGTGTGTGGGACGAAGGCTCTCCGACATCTCGGCACCGAACGGCGTCAGGGTCCTCGTTGTTCAGAGAAAGGGAAAATACCTGGGCGAGGACGGCGTGATACAGCCCGGAGACTGGATCACTCTCATCGCAAACAGAGAGTCGGCCAGGAAGGGGGCCGAGTTCATGTATAAATGGTTCGCCAAAGGGTAGCACTAGCCCTTCACATCCTGGGCACGTTCCTGAAATTCTTCGCCTTCGCCTACGCCGTTCCCCTGGTGGCAGCTCTGCACTACCACTACCGGGCCGGTGATCCGGCCGAGGCCTACTGGTGGATCTACCTGCTCCTCCTTACGGCAACCCTGGCCATCGGGCTGGTTCTCGAGAACCTCTTCAGAACTACCAGGGAGATGGAGCGTGCCGACGGCTTCATCATAGTGGCACTGACATGGCTTGTCATCCCTGTCTTCGGCACTCTTCCGTACCTGTTGCCTCCGATCTCCCTGGGCCTTCTCAACGGCTTCTTCGAGGGCATGTCCGGTTTCACCACCACCGGAGCCACTGTGCTGGAAACGGTGGAAGCACTGCCCAGAAGCGCACTCCTGTGGCGTAGCCTCACACAGTGGCTGGGAGGGATGGGCGTGATCGCACTCTTTGTTGCCATACTCCCCCGCCTGGGAGTAGGAGGTTCTCAGCTCTTCGACAGGGAGTTCCCCGACCCCCTGCCCGAAAAGCTGCGCCCCAGGTTCAGAACCACTGCGAGAATCCTATGGACCATATACGCGGGCTTCACCGCCGTGCAGATAGCACTGCTCCACCTCCTTGCCAGGCTGCCCCTCTTCGACTCGATCTGTATCTCCCTCTCCACCATGCCCACCGGCGGATTCACCCCTACCTCTGCGAGCATCGGTGCCTACTCCAATCCCGTGGCTGAGTACATAATCATGGCTTTCATGTTTCTGGCCGGCACGAGGTTCATACTGCACTACCAGGTTCTGCAGAAGCAGTGGAGGGCTCTGAAGAGCGAGGAGTTCCGGCTCTACATCATGATCCTGGCGGCAGCTATCGTCCTCTTGCTGCTTGCACAGGGGCTCGGTTCATACAGAGAGTCGGCCTTCCAGGCGATCTCGATCATGACCACGACGGGTTTCGCCACCGCCGACTTCGATCAGTGGCACTCCGGAGCCAGGATGGTGCTACTGGCACTGATGTTCATCGGAGCCTGCGGCGGCTCTACCGGCGGGGGGATCAAGGTCATGCGGGCCCTGACTCTGATAAAGCAAACGGGGGCGATGATGAGGAAGGCAGTATCTCCCAACGCTGTTGTCTCACTCAAACTCAACCGCAAGCCCATCCCCGAGGCAATCGTCCGGGATATCATATCGTTCCTCTTCCTCTACGTGCTCGTCGCCGTCCTGGCATCGATAGCGCTCAGCTTCACAGGGCTGGATCTGGAGACAGCGATTTCTGCAGTAGCCGCCAATCTGGGAAACGTGGGGCCGGGCCTGGGCGGAGTCGGCCCCGCTCTGGACTACGCCTGGCTTCCCGGCGCAGCCAGGGTGATCCTGATCTTATGTATGTGGCTGGGGAGGCTCGAGATGTTCGCCGTGTTCATGCTGTTCTCACCTCGTGTCTGGAGGGGCTGATCAGTTCGAGTTACTGACTGGCCCTGAGTTTCTTGTATGTTGCGGCCAGCGCCTCCGGCAGGACCTTGGTGTCGCAGACTACCGGCATGAAGTTGGTGTCACCTCCCCACCTCGGCACTAAATGAGTGTGTAGGTGATCCGCTACACCTGCTCCGGCCACCTTGCCCAGGTTCAGGCCGATGTTGAAGCCGGCCGGGCCCATCACCTCCCTGAGAAGCGACATGGTCTCCCTGATGATCTCGAAGTGCTCCTTCGCCTCTTCGTCGCTGAACTCCTCGAGGTCCGAACTGTGGCGATAGGGGACGACCATCACATGCCCCGGGTTATAGGGAAACGCGTTCATGATCACGAAGTTATGCCTGCCCCGGTAGAGGATGAGGTTCTCCTCATCCCGGTTCTCGGCCGGCTTCTGACACAGAAAGCAGCCGCTCTCGGGAGGCTGCCTGAGGTACTCTATCCGCCATGGCGCCCACAGGTGTTCCATCAATCCCATATAGTATTCTGAACCGCGCTCAAGTGCAACAGGCGCAACAGTTGCGGCCCGTAGAAGACTCAAGCGGTACATTTGACTGAGCTATCCGGCTCAGAATAGAATAGCCGGGAGTCGATATGCTTGAAGCCCTTACCCAGAAGCTAACCGGTGTCTTTGATAAGCTCGGCCGCAAGGGCAAGCTTAGCGAGGGCGATATCGATGATGCTCTGCGCCAGGTGCGTATGGCGCTTCTGGAAGCGGACGTCAACTTCAAGGTAGTTAAGGAGTTCCTGTCCAGGGTACGGGAGCGCGCCATCGGCGCAGAGGTGCTGCGTAGCCTGACCCCCGCTCAGCAGATCGTCAAGATCGTCAATGAGGAGTTGATCGCGATCCTGGGCGGAGAACCCGAGCGCCTGGCTCAGGTTGCCGATCCCCCGGCGGTCGCCCTGCTCGTGGGATTGCAGGGCTCCGGCAAGACCACCACGGCCGTGAAGCTGGCCGTTCAACTTAGGAGTGTCGGGCAGCGTCCCCTGCTGGTAGCCGCCGACACACGCCGCCCGGCCGCCATTGAGCAACTCAAGTTACTGGGTGAACAGAGCAACATCCCCGTACACAGCGAGGATCCGCACGTATCGCCCCGGGTTATCTGCCAGCATGCGCTGAAGCAGGCGCGCGAGATGGGGGCAACGTGGGTGATCGTCGATACACAGGGACGACTGCACATAGACGAAGCGATGATGGAGGAACTGGTGGAGGTGAAGTCGAGGATGCAGCCTGCAGAGGTGCTGCTCACCGTAGATGCCATGATCGGCCAGGACGCAGTCAGAGTGGCCCGGGAGTTCAACGACCGTATCGGCCTCACCGGCCTTATCCTTACCAAGATGGACGGAGATGCCCGGGGCGGAGCAGCCCTCTCGATCAGGTCGGTCACCGGAGTGCCGATCAAGTACCTGGGTACCGGCGAGAAGATGGATGCCCTGGAGGCGTTTCACCCCGACCGCCTGGCATCCCGGATCCTGGGTATGGGCGACATGCTGACGCTGATAGAACGGGCGGAGACAGCTCTCGACCAGCAACAGGCCAAGAAGATGGAAGAGAAGATGCGCACCGGCGGTTTCGACCTTGAGGACCTGCTGGAACAGATGCGTCAGATCCACAAGATGGGTTCACTGGGACGGCTGGTTGAGATGATACCCGGCTTCTCAAAAGTCTCATCGCACCTATCGGATGTCGACGGCGAGAAGCAGATGAAGAAGGTAGAGGCCATCATCCTCTCCATGACCTATGAGGAAAGACGGAATCCAGCCATGATCGACGGCAAACGGCGCAGCCGTATCGCACGGGGGAGCGGTACCACTCCACGAGATGTGAACCAGCTTCTGAACCAGTTTCGTCAGATGCAGAAGATGACCAAGTCGATGACACGGGGCAAGATGCCCAAGAACATGGGCGGCCTGTTCAACATGCCCATGAAGTGACTTCAGTCCAGGTAGCCTTTGAGCTTCCGACTCCGGGTCGGATGACGTAGCTTCCGCAGAGCCTTGCCCTCGATCTGGCGTATTCGCTCTCGCGTTACGTTGAACTCCCTGCCCACTTCCTCCAGGGTCCTCGTCTGTCCGTCCTTGAGACCGAATCTCAACTGCAACACCTTCTTCTCGCGGTCGGTCAGCTCGTTGAGCACCCTGTCTATCTGCTCCTTGAGCAACTGCCGCGAGGTCGCTTCGGTGGGTGCCAGGCTGCCCTGGTCTTCCACGAAGTCGCCCAGCCGGCTATCCGCGTCCTCACCGATCGGCGTGTCCAGCGATATCGGCTCGCGGAAGAACAGGGCCATGACTCCTTCCACCTTTTCCGCAGGCATGTTGAGCCGGCCTCCGATCTCCTCGTAGGTCGGTTCGCGGCCGAGCTCCTGGATCAGTTGCCGTGTGGCCCTCAGCAACTTGTTTATCGTCTCCACCATGTGGACGGGGATGCGAATGGTACGTGACTGGTCGGCGATTGAGCGGCTGATGCCCTGCCTGATCCACCACGTGGCATAGGTGCTGAACTTGTAACCCTTCCTGTACTGAAACTTGTCTACCGCCCGTATCAGGCCGATGTTTCCCTCCTGGATGAGCTCAAGCAGTGACATTCCGTGGCCGATGTACTTCTTGGCTATGCTGACCACCAGGCGCAGATTCGCCTCGGTGAGATGCCTCTCCGATGCTTTGGCCTCGCTCTTCAGACGGTCGAAAAAGGCTCTGAACTCAGCGCTGTGAGACTCGAGCCGGGACTGAAAGGATTCGTCGGTCACAAGCACCTTCAACTGCTGCCAGGAAACCCCGTCCGCGGCCAGGATGTCCAGCAACCGGGGAGGTACCAGTTGACTCACTATCGAAAGGCCGACCAGGGCATCCTCAGCGGCCGATGATCCCTTGTCTATCTCTTCTGCAATCGCTGCAATCAGCGATGCATCAATGACTTCGTCTATGGCAGCGCGGAGCCTGGGATCGGTGATCGTCTCTGCCACCTTGCCAGACGTTCCAATTCCGGTATGCTCTCCGACAGTGCGCAGAACAGGATATGACTTGATTAGATGATGGAGTATCTGGACTGCGGTCTCAACAGGCGATGGATACCTCTTATACTTCCTGAAGTAGCTTTCCTCGATCCCTTCCAGATACCTGCCCATCTCTATCTTCTGACAGAGCACTTTCTCCTCATGCACACTGAGAAGAGGCACCCTGCCGATCTCCTGAAGATACATGCGGGCAGAGTCATCGGTCACCTCGAATTCGCCCAGCGGTGCGGCAGGCTTCTCCTCTTCGGCATCATCCGCGAAGAGGTCATCGATCGCCGGTTTCTCTTCAGTCTCCTCGGTCAGGGTACCGCTTTCCTCAGACTCGGACTCGGATTCAGGCTCAGCTTCGTCACCGAGCATGCTCTCAGCCAGAGCCTCGTCGCCGTCCACATTCACGTTCTCTCTTTTTGATGTATCCACTTCTTTTTCCCCTTTTTGACAAAGAGTTCCTGGAGTTGTTGCCCCGAGCCTATTCCTTGCTCCTTGAGTTTGGCCAACTCCGATTCCACGCCTCCCTTTTCCCTCTCCGCCTCAAGTATCGCTTCCTTCTCCGCCTCCAGTCGACGCGATGCTCTCTCGCTCAGACGCAGAATGCAGTACTCGAGTTCAGAGCAGCGCTTCCTCTCGTCCTCCGCAACACCCGGCGGGAACACCCTGCCAACCAGATAGCATAGGTGCTCCCTGAGGCTGTCGTCAAGTCTGCTCTCAAGCAGTGACACATCGGGAGTATCCTTCCATCCGGAAAGGACCTCACGGTTCTCGGTGCACTCGAAGTGTTCGCTTGAAAGGTCCGTCGCCAGAGGACGGAGGTCCGGGTACTGGAGAAGGAGCGCCAGGCAGTGCTCCTCCACAGTGTTCGAGACCAGCCACCGGGCGGGACGAGACCGTTCTGTCTCCCTGACCGTCTTGGGCTTCCTACCGGCCGTTCTCAGCCTGTGCAGGGCAGCCTCCACGTCCGCCCTCTCCATCTTGAGTGAACGGGCCAGCTTGTCCACGTAGTGGAACCTCTGGGCCGGGTCGCTTATCTCATCTACCGCCTGGAGCTTCTCTATAGCCCGGGACTTGTCCTTCGCCCTGCTGATATCGATCTTGCCGATCACCGACTGGAGGGCGAAGTCCATTATAGGCATGGACTCTTCCACCAGTTTCCCCCAGAGAGCAGGATCCTCCCTGATGACCTCGTCGGGATCCTTGCCTGCCGGCAACAGGATAACCTCTGCTTCGGCATTTGAATTGGCCAGTATCGCTCTGCCCCTTAACGTGGCTTCCTCTCCGGCAAGATCGGCATCGAGTGCCAGCATTATGCTATTGGTCAGTCCCTTGACGCCTGCCACCTGCTTCTCGGTCAGGGACGTTCCCATCGAACCGACCACGTTCTTCCAGCCGTTCTGGTGGGCGGTGAGAACATCCGTGTAACCCTCAACGATCATCACAAGGTCGGCTTTCCTGATGGCAGGCCTGGCCCTGTCGATGCCGTACAGAATACTGCTCTTGTCGAAAACCCCGGTCTGCGGTGAGTTCGTGTACTTGGGTAGCGAGTCATCCAGAGACCGTGCACCGAAACCAAGGACCCTACCCCTGATATCGCATATAGGGAACATCAGCTTGTTGCGGAACCGATCATAGCTGCCTCCACCTTCCTTCTCGACTGCAAGACCGGCCTCGATTGTCCTTCTTTCAGTGTAGCCTTTGCCCAGCAGGTAGTTCTTGAGTGCATCCCATGAGTCGGGACTGAAGCCGAGCCGGAACTCCTTTACTGTTTCGGGAGTTATCTTTCTCCTCTCCAGATAGCTCCGCGCCGCTTCGCCGGCCTTAGAGTTCAGAAGCAGGTGGTGATAATACTCGGCAGCGGCCTCGTTGATCTGGAACAACCGATCGCTTTCCTCAGCCACCGCCCTGTCCTGTGCATCCCTCGGCCTCAGGCTTACGCCTGCCCTGTCCGCCAGCAGGCGAAGCGCCTCACCGAACTCGACGCCCTCCTTCTTCATGACAAACGAGAAGATGTCGCCGCCGGTTCCACAGGCACCGAAACAACGCCAGGTCTGTTGTTCGGGAGTGACGAAGAAAGATGCATGCTTTTCGCTATGAAACGGGCACAGGCCTTTCATGTTACGGCCCGCTTTCTGCAGAGTGACATACTCGGAGACGAGTTCCACTATGCCTATTCGCTCCTTGACCTCTCTGATTACACTCATGGAGCTATTTCCTCAGCCAACCTCAGCGCATAGTGGTCGGTCATCCCGGCTATGTAGTCGACGACCTTGCGCTCCTGGTCAGAAACCAGCCACGACAGCTCAGGAGGCAATCCGTCTTCATGGTCGAGGAAGTAGACGTACAGCAGACGCAGCGCCCTCCCCGCCCTGACCACCTCCTCCACGGCCAGGCTGGCTTTATAGACCCTGTCGAACAGAAACCGCAATAGTGCGTTGGCTGCACCGAGGACGGCTGGAGTCATCCTTATCGTCGGCACTGACGAACCCCCATTGCCTCCGACCGGCCATGAGCAGCCTGCGATATCACGAACCAGGGTGTCAACCCGCTGCGAATGCGTCCGCCCCAGGGTGCAGGTAACGATCTCAGGCAGATCATCGCGCGAGATGATGCCCGCCCTTATCGCGTCCTCTACGTCGTGGTTAACGTAGGCAACGATGTCGGCGATCTTGCACACCTGTCCCTCCAGCGTGTTGGCATCCCCCCAAGCCTCGCCCAGTATCTCGGCCTGTCCTTTAGAGTGGTTGAGGATGCCGTCCCTCACCTCCCAGGTCAGATTCAACCCCTGTCCATCCTTCTCCAGCAGCTCGACAACCCGCAGACTCTGTTCGTTATGTCTGAAGCCGCCATGATACAACTCGTTCAAGACCTCCTCACCCAGATGGCCGAAAGGAGTATGTCCCAGATCATGCCCCAGGGCGATGGCCTCAGTCAGGTCTTCATTGAGATCCAGCGCGCGGGCTATTGTTCTGGCTATCTGCGAAACCTCCAGCGTGTGGGTCAACCTGGTGACGTAATGGTCACCTTGAGGTGCGATGAAGACCTGGGTCTTGTGTTTCAGCCGGCGGAAGGCTTTGCAGTGGATGATGCGATCGCGATCCCGCTGGAACTCCGTTCTTATCGGGCACGGCTCTTCCCGTCTCTCGCGGCCACGGGTCAGCCTGCTCTTCGCGGCATAGGGAGACAGCGCCTCCTCCCTCGTCTCGGTCCGTTCGCGCGCCTTGATATCACAGACCATTGAAACACCATGACAGAAGCCGGTCAAATCCGGAAGGTGAGACCGCTCCCGCCATACACTCACATAGCTTCCCGTTAAGCACGCTTCTTCCCGGATCTCGATCTGATTTTGCCCTCCAGTTCGGCAATGCTCAGCCTTGTGGCCACTATCACGTCCGGGTTCAAAGACATCGAGTCGATTCCACATTCAACTAGATAGTCGGCGAACTCGGGAAAATCACTCGGGGCCTGGCCGCATATGCCGATCTTCCTGGGTGGATCGTGACGGTGTGCCGCTTCAATGACCTGCTTGATGAGCCTCTTGACCGCTTCGTTCCTCTCATCGAATAAGCCCGCCACCAGTTCCGAATCCCTATCCAGGCCGAGAGTCAGTTGTGTCAGATCGTTCGACCCGATGCTGAACCCGTCAAACACCTCAGCAAACTCATCCGCCAGCACAACGTTTGACGGGATCTCACACATAACATACACCTCCAGTCCGTTTCGCCCTTGCTTCAGGCCGAACTCCTCCATCGTCTTGATCACCTTCCTGCCCTCTTCAGGAGTACGGCAGAACGGAACCATCACCTTGACGTTTGTCAATCCCATTTCGTCCCTTATCTTCTTTATCGCCTGGCATTCCAGGCCAAAAGCTGGTTTGAACCTCTCATCGTAGTACCGGGAGGCTCCCCTCCAGCCTATCATCGGGTTTCTCTCCTCCGGCTCGTAAAGATGTCCACCGATCAAGTTGGCGTATTCATTCGTTCTGAAGTCAGAAAACCGGACGATGACCTCGTTGGGATAGAATCCGGCCGCTATCTTGGCTATCCCCATGGCCAGATTGTCTATAAAGAACTGCTTCTTGTCCTTGTATCCGATGCTCCTACGTTCGATCTCCTCGATCACCTCTTTCAACCTGTTGTCGTTCCGGGCTGCCTTCTTCAGTTTATTGTAGTCTATTAGCGCCATGGGATGTATGCCGATATAGGAGTTGATGATGAACTCCTCCCTCGCCAGGCCGACTCCGTCATTGGGAATCTGGCCCTGGACGAAGGCACCTTCAGGAATGCCGAAGTTCATCATGATCCTGGTCCTGGGTCGCGGAAGACTGCTCACCTCTACCTCCTCAACTCTATACTTGAGCTCTCCTTCGTAGACCCTTCCCACTCCCTGTGAGCAATCAACCGTAACATCGCTGCCGTCCTTCAAGACCTCTGTCCCTTTAATGGTGCTGATAACGCACGGTACCCCCAGTTCCCGGCTGACGATAGCAGCATGGCATGTCCTTCCTCCCCTATTCGTGATTATGGCACTGGCGATCTTCATGATCGGCTCCCAATCGGGATCGGTCATGTCGGTGACCAGCACCTGACCCTTCTTGAAGCGATGAATCTCCTCGCTACCTTCTATGACATTCACCTCTCCCTGCGCTATCCTTGTGCCCACAGCTTCGCCTGTCAGGAGCAGTTTTCCCTTTTCTTCCAGCACATACGTGGTGAGCAGAGCTGAGTTCCTCTGCGAATGAACCGTCTCCGGCCTGGCCTGAACAACAAACAACTCCCCGCTGATCCCGTCCTTTGCCCACTCGATATCCATGGGTAGACCATAGTGGTCTTCTATGATGGTCGCCCATCTGGCGAGAGTCAGAACCTCATCGTCACTTACTGCAAATCTCCTCTGCTCCTCGACCTTCACCTTCCTTCCGGTGGTTCCCGCTCCATACCCCTTGTAGACCAGCTTCTCTTCCTTCGAACCCAGCTTCTTTTCAACGATGGACCTGAACCCGTCCTTCAACGTCGGCTGAAAAACATAGAACTGATCGGGACTGACCGCCCCCTGCACCAGGCTCTCTCCCAGTCCATAGACAGCAGTGATATAGATCACGTCGGAGAATCCTGACTCCGTATCTATGGTGAATATGACACCCGAGCTTGCCAGGTCGGAGCGAACCATCTTCTGCACCCCCACTGAGAGGTACACGCTCAGATGGTCGAACCCCTTGTCCTCACGGTAGGAGATCGCCCGGTTCGTGAACAGAGACGCGAAGCACTTCATGACCTTGCTTATGAGATCGTCCCCGCCCTGCACGTTGAGATAGCTCATCTGTTGCCCGGCGAATGATGCCGTAGGCAGGTCCTCAGCAGTGGCACTGCTTCGCACCGCTACATCAACGTCGGTTCCGTACTTCTCCTCCATCTGGCGGTACGCACTCCGTATCTCGGCTTCAAGATCCGGAGGGCATTCGGCAGTTCTTATCAGCCTTCTCACCCTGGATCCCTTTTGGGATAGGCTCTTCATATCACGAGTATCCAGGTCTGCCAGGATATCGCTTATCTGCTGGCCTATGCCTGCGCTCTTCACAACATACTTGTATGCTTCGGCAGTGATCGCGAATCCCGAAGGAACGCTCACCCCCTTGTTCCCCAGCGTCCTTATCATCTCGCCCAGAGAAGCGTTCTTGCCGCCTACCAGCCCTATGTCCTTTGCTCCGATGTCCTCAAACCATTTCACATACTGCATGTCTCTCCCTTCTATCTCTGCTCGGTAGCAGGGTCATGTCCGTGTGTGTCATGTGCCCGGGATCCAGGCATCGACGGCAGATCCTCATAACTCTAGCTCCTGGCCACCTGCTGCAAAGCCATCCTTACCTTCTCTTCCAGGCTGAGCTCTTCAGCACATGATAGCGCGGAGACCGCCTTCGTAGCTTCGGTCAACGAGTAACCCAGGCCAATCAAGGCAGATATGACATCGGCGCCCTCCGGCATCAGGGGGGCTCCCCTCTCACTCCACTCCTTCTCCAGCTTACCTCTCAACTCAACCACCAGGCGACCGGCCGTCTTCTTACCGATCCCCGGCGCCTGGCAGATGAGGTCGGTGTTACCACTTGCTATGGCCATGACCAGTTGCTCGGGATTCAGGGCAGAGAGCAGGCCTAATGCAGCCTTCGGGCCGATCCCCGAAACGGAAACGAGGTTTCTGAACAGAGACAGTTCCTCCGTGGATGAAAAGCCGTAGAGGGCAACTGAGTCATCCCTGATATGGAGGTGCGTGTGCAGGAACACGCCTCCCTTGACGCTTCCCAGTTGGCTCAAGGTGTGGCCGGATACGTACGCCCGGAAACCCACCCCCCCGACGTTGACAATCACACAATCGTTGCCACGATGATCCAGTGTCCCTTCGAGCGTCGCTATCATCTCGAAACACGTTTGCTGAGCCAGCGGTTCAGCCGGTTATGCTGGATATGACAGATGGCGACAGCAAGGGCGTCAGCGGCATCACTCGGCTGAGGCAGCTCAGAGAGCCCCAGTTGTATCCTTACCATCTCCTGGATCTGCCGCTTGTCGCTCTGTCCATAGCCGGTGATCTGCTGCTTTATGGTGGCCGGCGAGTAGTAGTAGATGGGCAGTCCCTGTTCGGCAGCCGCCAGGATCGCTACGGCCTGCGCCCTCCCGATGGCGAACGCCGACCTTACGTTGTGACCGATGAACGGGTCTTCGATAGCGGCCTCATCAGGCCTGTGTTCGGCGATTAGCTTTCCCAGTGTCTCGTAGATATGGCGCAGTCGCCTCTCCATGGGAACTCGAGATGAGACGTTGACCACTCCGCAGTCTACCACACGCATCTCCTCTTCGGCATCTACCACGCTGAAGCCCAGGCTTACCGTGCCCGGATCAACACCGAGAATGCGCATATCAAGTCCGGCTACGCAGCTTCTCCGACGTAGCCTCAGAGAAGTCTATGTTGGAGAAGACGCGCTGCACATCATCCAGTTCTTCCAGTTGATCGAGAAAACCGAGGGCCTGAACTGCCTTGCTCTCATCCAACAGCACCGTAGTCGTGGGCAGCAAAGACACTTCTGCCGAGATCACATGTTCGTTCTCCTCGACAACCCTTCTCACCTCTTCGAGATCTTCGGGCCTCGTGTAGATCTCTACGAAACCCTCCTCCGTCTTCACATCCTCAGCTCCCGCATCGATCGCGCGCAGAGCGATCTCCTCCGCATCTCGCGCGTTGCTCTCTACGGTGATCACCCCTCTACTCTCAAACAGCCAGGAAACGCAGCCGGTCTCGCCAAGATTGCCCCCGTAACGGGTAAGGAGACGGCGCACATCCTGGACGGTGCGGTTGCGATTGTCGGTTAATGCCTCAATGAGAACCGCTATGCCGGCAGGCCCGTAGCCCTCGAACTTCACCTCGGTCAGGGCGGCCGAGTTTGACTCACCGCTGCCGCGCTTTATCGCCCTCTCGATGTTGTCCGAAGGCATGTTGTTGTCACGGGCCTTCTGCACAGCAAGCCTCAACTGGAAGTTGCTTTCCAGGTTGGGGCCTCCCTGCCTCACTGCAATGATGATCTCGCGGGCCAGCTTCGTGAACAACTGGCCGCGTCTGGCGTCAGCAACGCCCTTCTGACGCTTTATCTGTGCCCACTTGGAATGCCCTGACAACGCCGTCCCTCTCACCAATTCTAGCACTGAGACGCCCAAAAGGTAAAGGAGTACACACATTTGCGCCTGCTCAGGATCTGTGACATAATAGAAGAGACCTTTAAATCAGTCCCGTGAGGCTGGTAAGGGGAGATATGTCACAACAACCGCGATCGGAAGCAACGTCTCAGACCTCTTGCCAGCTGGAAGGCAGGAGGTTTTTTCATGTCTGATAAGGTCGTCCTGACCTCGAGAGAGATGGGACGGGCCCTTGCTCGTATCGCCCACGAGATCGTAGAGAAGAACAAGGGTGCCGAAGACGTTGTCCTCGTGGGCATGCGAACCAGGGGCGTACCGCTGGCCAGGCGCATAGCCGGCATAATCGAGGCCTTCGAGGGACTTCCGGTCCCTGTCGGGGCGCTGGACATCGGCCTCTATCGCGACGACCTTGCCCCCTCACCACCCGGATCGATAAACGAAGACCGCACCGATATCCCGACGACTATCGCCGACAAGCGGGTGATCCTCGTCGATGACGTTCTGTACACCGGACGAAGCATCCGCGCGGCGATGGACGCACTGACCGACCTCGGTCGTCCGGCCTTCATCCAGTTGGCTGTGCTCGTGGACCGCGGCCACAGGGAGTTTCCCATCCGCGCCGATTATGTCGGCAAGAACATCCCCAGTTCGAGAGATGAAGAGATACAGGTCCTGCTGCGCGAGACCGATGGCACTGACGAGGTGGTAATCGGCGGCCCACCTGAAGAACAACTGCCTGTAAGACGCCTTAAGGAGAGACGATCATGAGCCTGAAGAACAGAAACCTGGTGACCATAGACGACCTGTCCAATGATGAGATGGAGTCGATATTCTGCCTGGCCGACGAGATGGCCGATTCGACAGCGGAGCAGTACGGGCTCTGCCAGGGCAAGATCATGGCCACGCTCTTCTTCGAGCCGAGTACCAGGACGAGGCTGTCATTCGAGGCGGCGATGCTCCGGTTGGGGGGACGTGTGATAAGCACGGTAGATGTCGGGGCCACCTCGCTCGCCAAAGGGGAAAGCATAGCCGACATGGCCAGGGTGGTGGGCAGCTACGCGGACATAATCGTCATGCGTCACCCCTGGGAGGGAGCGGCAAAGGTCGTTGCCGACTACGCAGGGATTCCGGTCGTGAACGCGGGCGATGGAGGCCATGAGCACCCGACCCAGACCCTGTTGGACCTCTATACGATCAGAAAAGAAAGACAGACACTCAGTGGACTCAGGATCGCACTGTGGGGAGATCTGAAGCATGGACGAACCATACACTCCCTGATCTATGCGCTGGCCCGCCTGGGTGCCTCGATTCTCTTCTGCCCCGGGTCGGGACTCGAGCTGCCCGAGCACGTTATGAGAAGGCTGAACACAGAGTATAGAGGTCAACTGAAGAAGTCCGATCATCTGAACCACGGGCCGGATGGCAAGCTCTTTCCCATCGATGCGATGTACATCACCCCAACCAGTCACCACCAACTCGCCATGCTGACCGACGTTAGCCTCAACGTGGAACTAAAAGCAGGAGTCGATGCACTGTATGTGACAAGGCTGCAGAAGGAACGACAGGCCCCGACCACAGATCAGCAGGAGCCGGTTAAGTACCCTGTGGTGGACAAGGAGCTTCTCAAAGGAAAGGGGTTTGAGAAGACCCTGGTCATGCATCCGCTGCCCCGCGTTGATGAGCTGGCCTACGAAGTTGACTCCGACCCGAGGAGCAGTTACTTCAAGCAGGCTGCCCACGGAATACCCGTCAGAATGGCTCTGACAGCCATGCTGCTGGGCGCACGCGACGTATCGGCCTCGACCCGATATCCCTCATTCGCCCACAAGGTGGAGTACCCAACCTACAGGCGGGATTCCGGAGTCAGGTGCCCCAACAAGAAGTGTGTCACAAACCAGTCAACGGAGACGAAGTACATCAAGCCCGAGTTCAGGATCATCAGTAGCGATCCACTGACCCTGAGATGTATATACTGTGAGCACGAGCTGTACCCGGAGTATGTTGCCAGCTCGGACTGGCACCAGGGCACGCTCGATCACAAGAAGTATCACAGCGCCAGGAGCCGCTGGACCAAGAAGATCAAACCGGAGAACCTGATAATCTTCACCACCGAAGACGAAGCCCGCGCCTGGCAGGTCAAGAGCAGCGGCAGCACCAGGGAATGAACAACGACGAGCCCGTCCTGGTCATCCAAGGCGGCCGGATAATCGACCCCGACCGGGGGATCGACCGGATCGGGGATGTAATCATCTCCGAAGGCCGTATCCTGCAGGTAGCAGACGGCGTCATCCGGGCCCACTCTCCAGAGTTCATGAGCAGGGCACAGAGCCTGGATGCTACAGGCCTGGTCGTCTGTCCCGGCTTTGTCGACCTTCATTGTCATCTTCGAGAGCCCGGTTACGATCATAAGGAGACCATCCGTTCAGGGACAGAAGCTGCTGCCAGGGGCGGCTTCACCACCGTCTGCTGCATGGGAAACACGGACCCTCCTCTGGACACTCCGGCAACAGTCCGGTGGGTACATGACAGGGCCGCCGGAGAGGCAATGGTCAGGGTTCTTCCCATAGGTTGCGTTACCCGGGGCAGGAGGGGACTCGAGTTGACCGATATGGCCGGGCTTGCCGGATCCGGCGTTGTCGCCTTCAGCGACGACGGAGACCCCGTTCCGGACTCGCAGTTGATGCGCGACGCGATGCTGCAATGCCGCAGCCTCGGTCTTCCACTTGTCGACCACTGCGAGGACAGGGCCCTGAGCAGGGACGGGGTCATGAATGAGGGACGGCTGGCGACTGAACTCGGCCTGAAAGGCATTCCTCCGGCGGCCGAAGAGGTTATGGTGGACCGTGACCTGAGGCTGGCGAAGCTTACCGGTGCACGGGTGCACATCGCCCACGTCAGCACCAGGGGCTCGGTCGAGCTCATACGCCTCGCTAGAGAAGAAGGGGTTCCTGTAACCGCCGAGGTAACGCCCCATCATCTGACCCTGACCGAAAACAGTGTCAGGAGCAACGGCCGTAGTAAGATGCCCGACACCTATGCCAAGGTCAACCCGCCCCTGCGTACAGAGGCCGACATCGAAGCGCTTCTCGTCGCATTGAGTGACGGAACAATCGACGCCATCGCCACCGACCATGCGCCGCATGCCGCAGCCGACAAGGAATGCAGCTTTGAGGTGGCCGCCTTCGGCATCAGTGGCTTCGAGACCGCATTCGGCTGTCTCATGAGCCTGGTTCGTCGTGGGGAGATCAGCCTCGGCGTTCTGATCTCCAGGCTGACGCGCGATCCGGCCCGGGTCATCGGCAGGGATGGCGAACTCGGCACACTTAGTACAGGCGCCCCTGCCAGCATCACCATTCTCGATCCCGAACGCGATTGGATAGTAGATAGCCGCAGCTTCGCCTCCCGGGGCAGAAACACCCCTTACGAAGGGCACAGGCTCAAGGGTAAGGTGATGGCGACAATAGCAGAGGGCAGGATAGTCTACAGGGATGAGGCTGTACCGTATCATGAACCGCGCCGGTAAGATAACCGGTGGGAGAACGCACACTCGACCGCGGGAGGCCGTTGTGTCAAAAAGGAACGGCTGCGATTTCGAGTCCGGCCGGGATGTAGTATCATAGAGATGACCATGGAACAGACCCGGTGTGGCATAACATCAAACACTGAGGTGATGTCCGGCGTGCACCTCATGTGGCTTGAGGCACCGGACATGGCTCGTCTGGCACAGCCGGGTCAGTTCGTTACGGTGCGCTGTGGAGACCTCCCTCTGCGCCGTCCCTTGAGCATTCATCAGTGCCGGTTCGATCAGGATTCGGGCAAGAGCGAGTTCGCCGTTCTGTTCAGGGTAACGGGCGGAGGCACGCTCTGGCTGGCACAGCGAGAGCGAGGCGACATAATCGACGTCATCGGCCCGCTGGGCACGGGATTTGTGATCCCCCCGGCCAAGTCGGGGCCGTCACAGCACCTACTGCTGGTCGCCGGCGGCATGGGCATCGCTCCGCTGGTCTTCCTGATACAGCACGTCCTGGAGCCGCCGCTGGCGCAGTCCTCGCCACCACACCGGATCACACTGATCCATGGGGCGGGCACCGCCGAACAGCTATTCTCCTTCGACCTCGCGAGGAGCAGCGCCTCGTCTCCACCGGGTGCCGCCGGATCGTTTCCTCCTGAGCCCATTCGTGATCACGACAGACATCGGTCGGCACCGCAAGGTGTTGAGTTTGTTCCCGTAACCGAAGACGGGAGCTCGGGCAGAAAGGGTATGGCCACGGACGTTCTGCAGGAGTTCATCGACCGTGCCGACCACATATATGCCTGCGGCCCGCTGGCCATGTACGAATCGATGGCAGGCCTGCTTCGTCGTCCTGATACCCCGGGCAGGCAGGATAGACCGTCGGGACTGAAGAGCTGCCAGGTCTCGCTGGAAGTGAGAATGGGTTGCGGGTTCGGCGCCTGCTATAGCTGCACCATCAAGACGCGGAAGGGTCTGCGGCAGGTATGCCGCGACGGACCCGTGTTTGATCTCGATGACATCATATGGGAGGAGGTGAGACTATGACGGTACTGACCGGTAACATCACACTGGAATCCAGAGGCGAGTGCGAGATAATCGACATAACTCCCGAAGTTGCCAGGAACGTGGAGGCATCCGGAGTTGACAGCGGCACAGTCACCCTGTTCGTCGTCGGCTCAACAGCAGGCATAACCACCATAGAATACGAGCCTCATCTGGCCTCAGATTTCAGAAACATGTGGGACAGGCTGATACCCCGCGGCATCACCTACGAGCATAACGAAACCTGGGGAGACGGCAACGGCCACTCCCACGTCCGCGCCTCGATGCTCGGAGCTTCGCTTGTCATACCGTTTGTCAACAAGAGGCTGACTCTGGGAACCTGGCAGCAGATAGTCTTCGTAGACTTCGATAACCGCCCCCGGTCGAGGAAGCTCGTCATACAGATAACGGGCGAGTAATCAAGACTACCGGTGTTGCCTGGTGCCGGCGAGAGGAATACGCCTCGCATGACTGGCGTTTCGGGCAGGTCGAACCGGGGATAGAGCTAACAACCGAATCACCTTCAGCAAGACATCATCCTTCCGGTACCAGTAAAGACAGAGGAGACGTTAAGAAGTGAGTGACAAAGAGATGCTTGATAAGGTCAGCGAGGAAACCATGTGCTTCATGAGGGGCAGATATGCGCTTGACGAGGTGGGAAACGGCAAAGACGAGTTGAAGTTTCGTAGAGGGGGCAAGACGGTTCTGACCATATACATACATGACGACAGATTCGAGTTTCTCGTCATCTTGGGCAGAGCCGAGCGGGAGAAATTCGAACTCGAGCGCGACAACTTCCCGGCTGGAATACGTGACATCTATGATAACAGCAGGACCTATCATGACGGCAAATGGATGTGGATACCGGTCACCGATCTTGATACGCTGGAAGCTGTCAAACGCCTCATCATGATCAAGAAGAGACCAAACCGCAAACCTCTTCCCAAGGAGACAGCCGTTCTCTCGAAGTGCGGGATGCGTTGCGATCTATGCATTCACTACTCGGGCGGTACCATCAGCGAGGAGCTCCGGAAGGAACTGACCGTGCGGCTAAGTCGCGTCTATCAGAATGAGGACTGGAGTATGCGCTGCCCCGGCTGCTACCAGAAGCCGGAGGATGATCTGTGTGAACAGCTGAAGTGCGCCCGGACCAGAGGCGTCGCCAGGTGCCTGGATTGCGCGGAGTATCACTGCTCGATTTCGCCGGTTGTCCGCTGCAACATCGAGGCAAAGAACGTTTCCGCGGACGACGTCACATGGGCGATACTTCCATATGTCCATGACCAATATGGGAACTGACTTATAGGAGAGCACATATACAGACGAACTGCAGATGGCAAAGCTCAGGCGTCAACACGGCGCGGGATGGAACACCAGAGCCGACCGGGGCGAGACCATGGGTGAGCCTGACAGCATGTCAGCTTGACCGAATGGCACTCCAGGGTGATGGAAGATGGCAGTCGTAGCGATTGTGGGCGGTTATCTACTCGGATCCATCCCGTCTGCCTACATTGCGGGAAGAATCGCGAAAGGCATAGACATCAGGGATTTTGGAGATGGGAACGTGGGAGCAACCAATGCCAGGCACGTGCTCGGACGTGGAGTGGGTGTGCTCGTCCTGATGGCTGATGTATCCAAGGGAGCCGCGGCGATACTGCTGGCAGGAGAAGCGACTGCGAAACCGTCACCAGGATCAACCCTATCGGATCCCTCTTCCAGACCCGACTAATCGGGTCTCCATCCCAGCTTTGAGTACAGGAGCGTACCGACGAGCAGAAGCGCGAAGGATAAGGCGATGGTAAGGGCTACCTGGCCCGAGGTTAGAGGATCATATCCAACGGCATCCGATCCCACCAGCAAGTACACGATGGACGTCTGCGCCGAGGAGATGGGATAGACTCGAGCAAACACCTGAAGCGGCTCCGGTAGAAGGTCAACCGGGGCGAACACACCTGACAGGGCGGCCAGTATCACCGCAATGGCAACACCTGTCGTGACCGCGCCCTGAGGCCTACGAATCAAGGTGCCGATAATAAGGCCCACTCCGGCAGAGGCAAGGATCGTTAGAAGGAGGAAGCCGATGGCCTGAGGAATCGCGACTCCGCTTCCGGTGAAACGCGCACCCAGCGCGAAACCGATTAGCAAGACTACGGCTGCTGCCATCAAGGCAAAAGTGCCTACGGCGAAGACTCTACCGATGAAGTCCCGGTAGGGTTTTATGGGCATTGATCTGAGCTTGGCAAACAGACCGTTCTTCCTGTCCCAGGCAATACCGGCGGGAAGGTGAGACATGCCGGCTAGCATGAGAGCGAAGACCATCATTGAAACGGTCATGGAGGCCCTCACATACGGAACCGCCTCCTGAGGAACATCACCTACGAACGTGAGAGTGACAATAATCAGCCAGATTACCGGCCAGGACCCCGTCCAGAACAGTGTGGCCTTGTCCCTGACTGCCTCCTTGAGTCCTCTAACGTAGGCTGCAAGTATCTGCCCCAATTATCCGGTTACCTCCTGCAGGGTCTTCTGGGTCAGTCTGAAGAAGACGTCCTCCAAAGTCGGCCGGCCCATTTCAATCCGCAGCACCTTATGCCCCGCCTGGTCAAGCGTTCTTACCACATCCGCCAGCACTCTATCCCCATTTCGTGAGTACACTCGGTAGCCAGCCTCCAGTTCTGCCACCTCTCCCCCGACGTCAAAGCCCTTCAACACTGAGACCACTCCTTCGGTTTTCGCAGCCGTCTCCACCGTAATGGCATCCTCGACGGCGTATTTCCTTTTGAGTTCTTCCGGTGTGCCCTCGGCTATGATTCTACCGTTATCGATCAGCCCCACCCTTGATGCCAGCTCAGCATCGCTTCCAATATGAGTGACCAGTAGTATAGTCGTGTTCTTGTCAACCTTCTCCTGAAGCATACCGAAGAAGCTTCTTCTGGCGCCAGGGTCGAGTCCCGTCGTGGGCTCATCCAGAATGAGGACTCTTATACCGGGGAACATCGCGGTGGCGACCTCCAGCCTCTTTCTCATACCTCCGGAGTACTTCCCTACCCTCTTACCCGGGTCCTGGTACAGCCCTACCTTCTGCAGCATTTCAACCGTGAGTTGTTCGGCCTGCCTTCGCGAGTACCCCAGCAGACGGGCGAAATATGTGAGGTTCTCCTTTCCCGAAAGCTCGGTCGAGGAGAAGTTCTCCTGGGGCACGTAGCCGATGAGTCCCCTGGCCAGTGCTGGGGGCTTGCCATGAACCACGACCACGCCGCTGTCCTGCGTCCTGACCGAGGCAATAATGCTGGCAAGCGTGGTCTTCCCGGAGCCGTTCGGACCCATGAGGGCATAGAACTCGCCCTCCTGTATGTCGAGGTCAACTCCGTCAAGCACACGGCGGCCGCCGTACGTCTTGACCAGGTCTGCCACGCGTATCGCCGACACCTTCAGACACCTCGCCTGTCCGAACTATAGCTGCCTGAGTCAGACAACACAACCCCCGGTATGACAGCGACACAGTACGCAGATACGCGTACTAGCATGAGTGGTAGATCTTCAGGAGTTCATCCCGGGAGAGCCAGACTGCCTTCACCTTGAGGCCTTCACGGGTAGCTTTGCACTTGTTCTGTCCCCGGATATTGTAGAACTTCATCAGGCTGGTGATATAGAACTGCGCCAGCTTCGTCCTGAGCGTGCGAGGTAACTCGAAAACCTGGAATCCAAACCTCCTGGCGCCGCTATGAAGGACGGTCCAGCCACACACCGCGACAACGTTGCCGTAGCTCCCATCGGCCACCTGGGCGGCAAGAAGCCTGAAGCCATCCCTGAAGCAGCGTACAACCCCTCTGGGCAGGGCTGTCGTTCCTGTTCTCAAACCCGAACGACGCCTCTCGGCGATCCATTCATTGTCCAGATGCAGCTTGATGACACGATCGCCGTCCTTAACCACACACCCATCCGACAGCTTGATCGTGCCGCCTTTATGCCTGGTTAGCTCGATGAGTATGATGCCGCCGCTTCTTCCCAGCGACCTGATGCCGAGCACGACCGTGAACAGCCTGTGGAGAACAGGCAGTAGCGGCCACAACACAGCCCGTAGCAGGGCGTCAAAGATCCGTGTCACTCTCATATCCTTCTCTCGAACTCCTGGATTGCTGGTGGTCCGGGGGGACTGTCGGCAGCGATTTCGGCTGTTCACCGGCGTCCGGAGCCTACAAGCGTAGACCTATCCACGTTGGAGACTATGTTCTTCCACTTCCCCATGTTCCCCGATCGATCCTCCAGCGTGGTCACCAGCTCGACACTGATAGAGGGGCATGCCGCGCCCAGGATGCGCAGCTTCTGCACCAGTTGCTCCCTGACACTGCGGGCTATTCTCCCGTTCCCCTCTGTGAACACCAGTCGCAGACGGAGGCCGTCTGTCTCATGAACGACCTGATACTGGCGTATCGCCTCATAGCTTTCCAGGACATCCCAGAAGTGTACCGGATGAACGGCAACCTGGTTCCCGCCCGGGCCTTCGAGGTAGATCACATCGTCGTTTCTGCCGTTGATGGCGAGAATGCGCCGGAACGGCCGGCCGCACGGACATGGCTCGGGAGCCAGCACCATCATGTCCGATATCTCGTAGCGGATTACCGGCTGAGTGAAGCCAAC
>SL_5KL_010_SEDDRAFT_10000032_pt1 | contig 71955 bp, 62 predicted proteins | sample SodLakKL_010_SED_FD_9118 | JGI IMG/M metagenome (IMG submission 9118)
GAGCCGTAACGGCACCACAACGGCCGCCTACCCGTCAAGAGCAGTCGGGTCGTGGTCACCGCGTCAGCCTTGCGGCAGGTCGGACAGGTTGACCCTGTGCTTACAGGCCAGGCACCGTGCCCGGGTATCTCCGTACTGCACCAGCAGCTTGCCGCAGGCCGGGCAGGGCTGGGGAAGAGGCCTGGTATTGGTGGCGAACCGGCATTCGGGATAGTTGCCGCATCCGTAGAAGGTCTTCTTCTTCTTGCTGATCTTCTCCACCAGCGCACCCCCGCACTCGGGGCACAGGGCGCCGGTCTTGATGATGTACTTCCTGGTCGTCTTGCACTCCGGGTAGCCGCTGCAGGCGAGGAACTTGCCGAAGCGGCCCATCTTGATGGCCATCGGGCGATCGCAGTTGGGACATGTCTCATCGGTGAGGCGGGTCAGAGACACCTTTGCGACGTTGGTCAGGGCTTCATCCAGCGCAGCCTGGAACCCGGGGTAGAACTCCCGCAGCGGCACGACCCACTCGTAGCGGCCTTCAGCGATGCCGTCCAGTTGCTTCTCCATGCGTGCCGTGAAAGCCGTGTCAACCACCCTCGGGAAGTGCTCGGTGAGAATCCCGTTGACCACTATGCCCAGTTCCGTAGGCCGGAACCTGCCGCCGGTCCTGCTCACATACTCCCGCTCCTGGATGGTGGAGAGGATCGGCGCGTAGGTGCTGGGACGGCCGATGCCTTTCTGCTCCAGTGCCTTGATCAGCGTTGCCTCTGTATAGTAGGGCGGCGGCTGGGTGAAGCATTGCTCGGGCGTAACTCCGAGGTATGCCAGTTCCTCACCGTCCTTTAGTGCGGGCAGGCTGACCGACGCCTCGACCTGCTCGTTTTCGTCTCTGCTCTCGCTGTAGAGGACCATGAAGCCGCGGAACCTGACCGTCGAGCTGCCGGCCCTGAGCAGATAACCCCCGGGCGGCCCCTCCTTCCGGTCCGCGGTAGCCCCGGTTGCCTCTATCTGGACCGTGGTCGTGTCGTACACGGCCGCCGACATCTGGCTGGCGACCATGCGTTTCCAGATCAGTTCGTAGAGCTGTAGCTGGGCCTGGTTGAGGAAGGACTTCAGGTGCTGCGGTTGCCGGCGAATATCGGTCGGCCGGATCGACTCGTGGGCTTCCTGGGCCCATTTCGCCTTCCTGGCGAACGACCGCGGCCTGGGCGGCACGAAGTCCGCGCCGTACTCCTCCTTTATGAACGCTCTCGCCTCGCTGATCGCGGAGGCCGATACAGCGGTGGAGTCGGTGCGCATATACGTGATAAGCCCCACCGACCCCGCCTTCCCGAGGGGCAGGCCTTCATAAAGCTGCTGGGCGATGGCCATGGTGCGCGGGGCCGTGAATCGCAGCCTGCGCGAGGCCTCCTGCTGAAGCGTGCTGGTGGTGAAGGGCGGCGCCGGCTGCCGGGGCACCTGCTTCGTCTGCACGGACTTCACCGCATAGCGGCAGGACTCCAGGTCGGCCACCACCCTGTCGGCCCGGTCCTTGTTCCCGATATCCAGGGCAGTACCGTCCAACAGGGACACCAGCCTGGCCATAAAGCTGACCTTGCCATCATCGCGTGGAGCCAGCCTGACCTCGATGGTCCAGTACTCCTGGGGAACGAAGTCCTGTATCTCGCGCTCGCGATCGACGATCATCTTCACCGCGACGGACTGCACCCTGCCCGCCGACAGGCCCCTCTGGACCTTCCGCCACAGAAGCGGGCTCAGCTTGTAGCCTACGAGCCTGTCCAGGACCCGCCGGGCCTGCTGGGCGTTGACCAGGTTCATGTCGAGGTCGCGAGGGCTCTCGAAGGCCTTGCGTACGGCGTCCTCGCTGATCTCGTGGAAGACCACGCGGTGAACCGGCGCGTCGCCTTTGTCCATGTCCGCCGCCTTGACAAGATGCCAGGAGATGGCCTCTCCTTCGCGGTCGGGATCGGTCGCCAGGTAGATAGCGCCGGCATCGGCGGCCGCCTTCTTGATCTCGGCAACGGTCTTCTTCTTCTGGGTGGGGATCACATACCTGGGGCTGAAATCGTCGTCCACATCGACGCCGATGTCCGACCTGGGCAGGTCCCTCACGTGTCCCACCGACGCCTTGATGCTGTAGCTCCGTCCCAGGATCTTGCCCAGGGTCCTGGCCTTGGCCGGGGATTCGACGACGACCAGCCTCTGACCGCCGGTCTTGCCGGCTTTGCCGGTCGACCTGGTTGCTTTAGCTCTGGATGTCCGTCTCGCTTTTGTTGCAGGCAACTGTAGCCTCCTTAGTTCCGTCTCCTGAGCACGTAGTTCATGCTCCCCACCTGCCTGACTACTCCCCTCAGTTCCAGCACGGCAAGGGTGCTCCCCACCTCGGGCATCGCCAGGCCGCTGCGGCGGCAGATCTCATCGATATGACTGGGTTCCGAGCCGAGTTGCCCGACTATCAGCGACTCAGCCTCGCTGAGCAACGACAGTTCGAGATTCTCCGGCTGCTGCCCGGCAGGGGACAGATTCAGTTCTGAAAGGATGTCCTCGCAATTTCGAACCAGCTTCGCCCCGTCCTGGATCAGGCGGTTCGTCCCCAGGCTGGCAGGAGAGAGTATGCTGCCTGGTACGGCGAAGACCTCGCGGTTCTGCTCCAGCGCCTGGTGCGCGGTAATCAGGGCGCCGCTCTTCTCTCCGGCCTCGACCACCAGCACACCCAGGCTCAGTCCGCTCATGATCCGGTTGCGCATCGGGAAGCTCTCGGGCCTTGGCCTGGTGCCCGGAGGGTGCTCGCTGACCAGGGCACCGCGCTCCGTTATCCTCCGGGCCAGTCTCGTGTTCTCCGCGGGGTAGATTATGTCCAGGCCGGAGGCGAAGACGGCGATGGTCCTGCCGCCGGCCTCCAGGGCCACCCGGTGGGCCACGGAGTCGACTCCCAGGGCCAGGCCGCTCACTATAGTGACGCCGCTTGCGCACAGGTCGGTCACTATCTCCTCGGTCACCTGTCTTCCGTAGATGGTGGGACGCCGGGTTCCGACCACGGCCAGGCAGGGCTGATCATGAGGGGGCAGGGCGCCCTGTACATAGAGTACCGGCGGGTAGTCATGGATTTCCTTGAGTGCCGGGGGGAAGACCGGATCCTCGCAGGTAAGGATCTCCGCACCGATCCGCTGTACCCTCTCCAGTTCCTCGTCGGGGCACAGTCTCTGGCGCACGGCGAGCAGGGCCTCTATGGTGCGGGAGTCAAGTCCCGCCCCCCTCAGCCTGCCTTCGGGCGCAATCCAGGCGTCGTGCAGAGAGCCGAAGTGCTGCTTGAGCAGGGAAATGCGCACCCGGCCCACCCCGGCCACGGCGGAGAAAGCCACCCAGTATTTCAGTTCAGCGTCGGCTACCATACGATGTCCCGCTGGATTTTAGCACAGGCAGGAGATGCGTGGGAAAGAGGCCATTGACATGGCCTATCGGGCATGCTACGCTTGAACGAAGTAGAGGTTGAGTGTGTAGTCCCGTGATGATACCTGTGATGAGACTCGCTCGATAAACAAGGAGGTTACAGATGTACGCAGCTGACCCTGGCCCCGCGGCAGGCATACTAAGCCAGTCCATGCTTGTGCTGATTCTCGGGGTATTCATCGTCATCGTCGGCATAGTGATCGCCGGCATAGTCTATCGTGAGTCGAGGGAGTGGAAGAAGATGATACTACCGATATTCGACAGGGCATCTGCCGAGACGCCCGAGTCTGCCGATGAATCAGACGAAGCAGAGCGCCAGAAGGCGGCTATCAACAAGGAGATATTCAACCGGATCTTCGGTCATATGGACGTGGCCGGCCTGCTAGGCGGCGGGGCTACGGTCATCCTGGGCCTGCTTGTAGTCCTGATAGCTCTTACTCTCAACGGTTAGCCCTCTACTGAACGCGTCCCTGACCCCGGACAGAGTCCACCACGACCAGACCGCATACATCAATCCGCTGACAAAGCGTGCCGCCAGCCTCAGTAAGAAGATCCCCATCTGCACGATCCAGCGCACCGGGGCGTTGAACATTATCCAGGCCACGAGCCGGGCCGCCAGGCGCACGAAGAAGAGTCCCGCCCGTGCCAGTTCCCTCAACGGAGGATTGTACATAAACCAGGCTATTGCCGCGGCGATGCCCCTGAAGTAGAACACGCCAACCGCTACCAGCCACCGTAGAGGTGGACGGTAGAGGAACCAGACCACGCCCAGCGGGATGCCCAGGAGAATCTTCCAGAACAGGGCGACCAGGCGAAAGCTCAGGTCCCAGAAAACGTTTCGCAGCGGCGGCCAGGAGTAACGGAACAACCGGATCAGCCAGGTAACTATGGCCAGTACAAGCAGGAAGAGGAAGAGCAGCAGCAGGAGTAACCCTGGAATCGTTATTGTCACTCCAAACAGAGTGAGGGTGGGAACGATGATACCTGCTAGAACGAGACCCCACCTCAGGAAGATCTCTACAGCCACCACCACGACGAAGAGAAAGACGATGTTCCTGAATTGAGCTGCCCAGTTCGCAAGTTTCGTTAGCGAGGGGAAGAGGTTGCGCCACAGTAGCAGAAGGAGTGCCAGTATCCCCAGGATTGTTAGCAGGAGCAGGGCCAGGGTTAACGGTATCAGGGCGAGGATCAGGAGAGTGCCTACCAGGAAGATGACCGTCGCTACCGCGAGCAGCCCGGCACAGGTCATCATGGCCTGTTCGTCTCCTCAGCGTACTGGCTGGCTTCTACTCTCTTCTGAATCATAGCGCCCAACCTGGTTGAGCCCGGCCTCATATCAGGATCATGAGGAAGGCCATGAGACCGCTCAGGCCACTAACCAGAATGGTGGCGACGCCCATGAACAGAGCCGTAACACCGGTCAGGGCAAAGCCCGCAAGTCCAAACACGACTGCCAGGGCAGGCGCCACTATACAGCCCATATAGCCTTTCTCTCCTCAGGACACGGGCAGTTCATTCTAACTTCATTTATCATCCCGCCTGTGCCCTGCTCAGGTTATATCAGGAGCACCAGGCCTATCAGTCCGGCCAGTTGCGTAACGATGGCTGTAAAGAGCATCAGGAAGAAACCGAGGACGGCACTCACGTATACAGCCAGCATCCCAAGGCCGCCCACCGCCGCAGCGATCACCACACAGCCCATAGGAACTCACCCCCTTTCGGGCAGGGAGCCAGTTCAGCCGCAATCCCCCGTTCAACTCCTTCCATCTCGAAAGCCATCGTCGTCAACACTCCTGTATTGCGACCCTTCAGGGTCGTGCCGCATGCTCCTTCCTACTCCCGGACATTATGTCAAAACTCCTGTAGTGCCACCCTTCAGGGTCGTGCCGCATGATTCTTACCGCTGCCGGACATTATGTCAACAATCCTGTAGTTCGACCCTTCAGGGTCGTACCGCATGATCCTTGCCGCTGCCGGACATTATGTCAACACTCCTGTAGTGCCACCCTTCAGGGTCGTGCCGTATGCTCATTAACGCCGCTGCGCATTATGTCGAGTTCACGGCGTGAGCCTGAACTTCTCCTCGCGGTAGGCCACGACCATGAGGATGGTGAACACGGCCAGGCCCACCAGTACCCATACCCAACGGGGAATGGGAGACACTGTGAACACCATCGGCTCGGACCATTCGCTCACATTCTCGAACTGGTCCACCGCTCTGACCTGCCACTCATATTGGCCGGGACGCAGAGCCTCGGCCGCCGGGATCGTGAACTTCAACCCGTCAAGCTCTTCATACATCTGTGCGCCCCCGGGACCGTCGATCCTGAGCATGTATGTGACAGTCCGGTCACTGCCCACCGTTATCCTGCCCCATTCAAACTTCACCTCCCCCGACCGTAGCCTTCTAGCTTCTTCAGGCGCAACCGGCCGCGGCGTGTCCAGGGTCTTCTGTATCACCGTGAAATCGGCTGACGCCTGTGCCCCACCTCCGCTGGCCGTGACGCTCAGCGGTCCTGGCGGATTGGCCGGCACCGTAACCGTGGCACTCAGCGTGCCATCGTTATTCGAATCAACTGACTCCAGCACTTCCCTGCCGGCAAACGTCACCGTCATGGCCTGGTTAGCGCGAAAACCATCGCCGCTAATGGTAACCGAGTCGCCCGGTGACGCCTCCTGTGGGTTTACATCAGTTATCCTTGCCAGTACCTTGACGGTAGCCTCTTCGACGTCAGCCTCCAGTGTCGTGTCACCACGAGCAGTTACCGTCTTGGAATCAAAGGTGCTTGTGGGGACGACAAACGACGCTTCAAATGTACCTAATCTGTCAGCGGTGACCGTACCGGCATCAACCGCCTTGCCGCCAAATGTGAATCTTATACCGGTCTCCCAGGCTGCAAACCCGCTGCCGGTAACTGTAATCTCATCACCGACATAAGCTTCGGTAGGCGAGGCCGATATTCCGGTCACGATGGTAAACGGGCGGGTCGGCACATCGCGGGCCCAGGTCTTGGAGCCCGAGGCTCCGATTTCATAGGTTCCGCTTCCTCTGCGGGGGACGGTGAACTCGATGTTGGAAAAGGAGCCGTCGGAATCGGCCAGGATGTTGTCCCTGCGGATTTCTCCGTCGAAAGTGATCCGTATCGCCTTCTCATTGGCCGCAAAGCCTGTGCCGCCCACTCTCACTATATCGCCGACCACGCCGGACACCTTATTCACGGTGATCTCAGGAGTGACCGTGAAATGCATGTGCCAGACCCGGTCGGTTACGCTATCGGGTCCTACGTCGAATCGATAGGACCCTGCCGCGAGTCCGGGTATGGAATGGGTCTCCTCCCAGCTGCCCTGCGCATCGGCTGTCGCCGTCATGATCTCGCTGCCGCGGAACGCGATAGGGATGCCCGTTTCTCCTTCGCTGAATCCGTAACCCTTTATCGTCACCGTTGTGCCAACAGGGCCCTGCCTCGGCGTAATTGTCACGTGAGGATAGATCTCAAAGTCGGCCCTGGCCAGCGTCTGATCCTCTACCCGGATCAGATAAAGGATATCCTCGTGAAGGTCCCTGGCAGCTTCCGGAACAGCGAACTGGCCCGACCAGTTTCCGGCGGCGGGTGCATGGATCTCTGTTAAGCTCCGGGCTAGCGAGGCGGCACCCCAGCAGATATGGTACCTGCCCGCCTCCGGAACAACTATCCACACATCGATCGCGTCGCCGTAGGCCCCGGAAAGGGGGTCCGTCGTAATGGAATACTGTGCCGGCTCGTCTGCCAGAGCCGGCGGGGGCAGGAACAGTGTCAATAATAAAAGACCTGCCAAAGCGGCAGTCGTTACTCTACGCATTCAGACTCCTCATCGGGTCGCTCTGAAATACATTTAAAACACAATATGGCAGCTTTGTCAAGGTATCTGAGCGTCACAGACCGACATTACGTTGTAGATCATCGATTGAGGGACGACAGTCCCTGCTTGTCGTTGCGAACCCCGACCTGCCTCTTACCGTCGTTGCGAGGCACGTAGTGCCGAAGCAATCCCGTCGCTACGTCCTCTCCCTCGCTCTAACTCTTTCCCCCAGAAGAAGGAGGTCAATTCCTCCCTGTGTTTGCGAGAAGTCCCGACGTGTCGGGACGACGAAGCATTCTCGTCGGGACTCGCGATGACAATTCTCTCCTGTCGTTGCGAGGCATCCCGATGCAATCGGGACGACGAAGCAATTCCGACCTGATCTACCGAATAGCTGCCGACTGGGTGTCCGCGCTGGCTGCCCGAGTCGGCGGCTTGGCCCCTCCCCCGCCCATTTGACAGGGCGGTGTTAGCAGAGCATAATTCCTGCGGGGAACTTCGCCTGAACCGATCCGCCAGGAAGGGAGCCATGCATGAAGACACGTCCCGCTTCAGGGAGGCACCGCCTGAGTAGTAGAGCCAGCGCCTTTCTTGTTGTCGTCGTCTTCATTGCTGCGCTGGTGGGCTGCACCGAAAGCGCTGTGACGGAGTGCGAACTCACCATCTCGGCTACCGACGGGGGCTCGGTCACCGACCCGGGCCTTGGTTCCTACACCTATGAATTCGGCGAGGTCGTCGGCCTGGTGGCCGAAGCTGATCCGGGCTATCAGTTCGTTAACTGGACCGGCGATGTGCGCAGCGTCGATGACGTCGACGCCGCCGAGACCACCATCACAGTGAGGGCGGACTACTCCATTACCGCCAACTTCGAGCCAGCTCCCATCGTAGACTGCGACCTGACCGTGTCGAGCACGGACGGCGGCTCGGTGACCGCCCCCGGCGAGGGGGTATTCACCTACGATGCCGACACGGTGGTCGACCTGGTGGCCGTGGCCGACGAGTGCTACGAGTTCACAGGATGGACCGGCGACACAGAGGGCATTGCAGACCCGTACTCCGCCAGCACCACCATCGCCATCACCATCGGGGAGAATGCGACCAGAACCGTGACCGCCAACTTCGCACGGCTGCGCTATCAACTCACGGTAAACAGCACCGCCTTCGGTTCGGTGACCGGTCCTGGCGAGGGCACATTTACCTACGACTGCGGAACTCCGGTCGACCTTGTGGCCGAGCCTGCCATGAATTGCCGCTTCGCCGGCTGGACGGGCGATGTGGAGGGCATTGACGATGCGCATGCTCCTGAGACTACGGTTCATATCGACAGAGACCTGACAATCAGTGCCCGTTTCGAGGCCATACCCATGGTAACCGCCGGCATCTGGCACACGGTCGGGATGAGGTCTGACGGAACCGTGGTGGCCACCGGATACAACGCACAGGGACAGTGCGAGGTCGGTGATTGGACGAGCATTGTGCAGTTGGTGGCGGGCGAACGTCACACAATCGGGCTCAGGGCCGACGGCACGGTGATCGCCGCCGGAGGCAACGACGAGGGGGAGTGTGATGTTGGCGACTGGACGGACATCGTCCAGGTGGATTGCGGGAGATATCACACGGTGGGTCTCAGGTCCGATGGGACGCTGGTTGCCACAGGACGTAACACCTCGGGCCAATGCGACGTGGACGGCTGGACCGGCATCGTCCGGGTGGCCGCCGGTTTCTACCACACGCTGGGGCTCAGGGCAGACGGCACCGTCGCAGCCGTGGGTAATACAGTGGATGGACGACTCGAGGTCGGAGATTGGACCGATATTGTCCAGGTTGGAGCAGGGGGGCATCACACACTGGGGCTTGAGTCCGACGGCACTGTACTGGCAGTAGGGCGCGACAACTACGGGGAGACGGCGGTAGGCCATTGGACCGACATCGTGCAGGTGGCGGGGGGCTGCCAGGCATCGGTCGGCCTCAGGTCGGATGGCACTGTCGTGCACTCCGGCTGGTGCGATCGCGGGCAGTGCCAGGTCGGGGGCTGGAGCGATATCATCCAGGTCGATGCTGGCATCCTCCATACGGTGGGTCTCAAGGGTAACGGCACCGTGGTGGCTGTGGGCCGCAATGCCTCAGGTCAGTGTGATGTGGATGACTGGGTGCTGGGCTGATATGTGAGCCGCAGTCCGGGCGACGGGATCACCACGTCCCGATTTCATCGGGACTCGCGATGAAAACTCCTTCCAGTCATTGCGAGGAGCCGGCAGGCGACGACGCAATCCCGGCGGGGGTGAGCGGGCCAGCGGATAATTTTCTCCCGGGGCGCCAGGGGTATTGACAGTCCTGATAGCGGGTGCTAGAATGCTAAGTGCGACCCGGGGAAGCCCGGAGTCTGTATCGGAGCATATCGAGAAGCGAGGTGATGAGCAGTCGGTGTCCGGAGGGGTTGGCCGGAAGCGGCGACGAGGTCGGTAAGACAGCCACACCAAGGGTGAGAAGGGAGTTGACAGCGCAGGTGGCAGAGCAACTCAGCACAGAGGCACGTCCGTTGCTGCACTTCGCGAGTTCGTTACGCGATGACAGTATTTCCCGTCATTGCGAGCGGCGAAGCCCCGAAGCAATCCCGATGCATGCAGACCAACGAGATCGCCATGTCCTGGCTACGCCAGTCCTCCCGATGACGATTGTTTCCTGTCATTGCGAGCGAGGCGCGGCAATCTATACAATAAGGAAGACCACTCCAACCCATGGTGCATCCTCCACGGGGAGGGTGCGGGTCGGTCATGGGCATTGAGCGAGACCTCAAATATCTATTCGAGGTAGCGCGAAAATAGTCAGAATATATGCAGGCAACCGAGCATGAGAAATCAGGCACTGATAATAATGGAAACAGATAGCCTGACTATCAAAAGCCTGACAATTCAAAAAGGAGGAAAGAGGTGAAAAAGATACTTAGCATTATCCTGGCCCTCGGACTGGTGCTGGGCATGAGCCTGGTGGCCATGCCGGTGCTGGCAGACGAAGAGTGCGACGCCGCTGTGACCGTAACCCCGCCCTGCGCGGGTTACCTCGCCGAGTACTGCATTGAGTTCGAAAGCAAGTACCAGATGCTGGCGGGCAACGACAAGTTCGTCATCCAGTTCCCGGAGGGCACGACCTTTGGCGCGACGGTCACCGCGACCGTCGACGGGGCAGCAGCCACTGCTGTCCTAGACGGCCTGCTGGTCACGGTCGGGGTCCCGGCCAACATTGACGCTAGTGCTACAGTCGTCATCTGCATCGACGGAGTGAAGAACCCCGACACCCCAGACTATTACACCCTGAACGTCTGGGTGGACATGCTGTGCTGTCCTCTCGAGCAGATCGACTGTGGTGAGTACGAAATCGTGCCGGCGGTATCGACTTACAAGTTCGTGGTCGACTTCGGGCCCTCATACCCGGGCATAGCCGAGGACATCTGGCCCCCACTACAGGCCTGTGAAGTGTACGATTTCAACCTGATCATAAAGACCGACAAACTTGGCTGCGCAGGCTGGGGCGATACCGAAGTCTGGGCCCACCTGAAGCCGGATGCCCCGGGAGAGGTTACCTTCAATGGAACTGCCATGGAGGAGTGCGAGAAATTACCGCTGGGCACGTATGACCTGGGAGCCAACGTCACGATCGTACTGCCTCTGACCATTCACGCACACACACCCTCGGAGGACTGCCAGCACTACGTGATCAACTTCCATCTCGAGGGAGAGATTCCTGCCCCCCCATGTGAGGAGCCGGGCATCAGAGAATACGAGAAGGAGTACATGTTCAAGGCTTATCAGGACCTGGACTCCTTCCTACGCCCCGAATTCGGACCGAAGTGGAACTTCTTCTCCACGCCTCTCAGGCTCTTCGACGACGCAATCGATAGTGTCTTTGAGCCCGTGGAGGCCAACCTGGTTAGCGTCCGTTACTACGACAATGTCCAGGGCAAATGGTTCGGCTACGACACCAACTCCTCGCTGCCAGCCGAGTACCAGTCGCTCAACACGATCGAGGACGGCAAGGGCTACCTTGTCCGCATGAAGACCACCAACGAGAACTGGAACCCTGCCCTCAACGGTGCAATGTGGCTATTCGGACACGCCGAGGCATACGCACCGGAACCGCCGTTCACGTATAACGTCGCGAAAGGCTGGACCATGATGGGCTACACGAACCTGGCTGATCCTGGGGATGCCGCTGACTACCTGCTTCCCGCTGCCGCCATCGGTGGAGGAATACTCGGATTGAGCGGCAACGCCTACGTGCCCGTTACCCAGTTCGTTCCCGGTTTCGGCTACTGGGTCCACTTTGCCGCAGACGGACAGGTGGTTCCGGGTTCGCCGGTTCTCTAATCCAAAGGTGACCGAACTATGAAAGGGCAGACGCGCGGATACAATTTGAGTAGAACAGGGGCCGGCCGGCCAGCGGGAGCCCTGGGGCTCCTGCTGGCCCTGGCCCTGGTGCTGGCCGCCGCGACACCGGCCTATGCCGACAGCTTTCCGATAATGGACGACTTCTTCGAGGGCACAGCGACGGTCAACGGACAGCCGGTTGAGCCCGGCACGATCGTCGAAGCCTTCGTGGGAGAGGAGACCCAGCGCAGGTCCTGGACCTCGCTGTTCGAGTTTCAGGATGAGAGCTGGTACACGTTCAGCGTTCCTCGAACCGCCAACGATCCGGGGAAGGTGGTGAGATTCAAGGTGGGCGGCGAACTGGCCAATGAGACACATACCTTTGGCCCGACCGGGGAAGCAGGGGAGTTGTACAGGATCGACCTGACGATCGATGACGAGCCGGTGATAGTGGAGTACGACCTGACCATAGAGAGCACGGAGGGCGGGTCGGTGACCAGTCCCGGCGAAGGGACCTTTTCCCAAGAGTACGGCAAGGTGGTGAACCTGGTGGCGGAGGCCGACGAGGGCTATGAGTTCAAGGAGTGGACGGCGACGGAGGGCGACTTTACCAACAACACCTCCGCGACGACCACCTTCGCCATGCCCGAGGCAGACGTTACCATAACCGCCCACTTCGAAGAGGAGGAGGAGGACGATACGGTCTACTGGACCCTGACCATGACGGCTTCGCCGCCGCTGGGTGGAACGACCACTCCCACTGCGGGGAGAGAGTACCTCAGGGAAGAAGGGCAGACGGTGAGCATAAGTGCGTCGCCGGCAGCCGATTACCAGTTCGCCGGCTGGACGTCGTCGCCGGAGATAGACTTCGGCAATGCGAACGCAGCGTCGACCACCTTCACCATGCCGGACTTTGACGTGGAGATCACCGCCCAATTCACCGCCCAACCTGACCCGTTAACGGGGTGCTTCATCGCCACCGCCGCCTACGGCACGGACTCAGCCGTCCAGATAGATATCCTGAGGGAGTTCAGGGACACTGTACTGATGCCCAACAGGCTGGGGGCCGGGTTCGTATCCCTCTACTACAGAACCAGTCCGCCCATCGCCGGTTTCATCTCGGGACACGACTTCCTGAGAACGACGGTGAGGGTGGGCGTGGTCGACCCGATCGTGGCGCTGGTCAACTGGACCCACGGCCTGTGGTCGGGAGGGAGCTAACCAGGTGTGTACGGATGTATGTCTGCCCCGACATGGAGAAGGAACGTAAAGAAATGCGGATAGCACGCAGAGCAAACGAAATAAGATGGGTGAGAAGCCCATGAAGGAGGTTCTGGTGAAAAAGTTAATCAGTATGGGGGTGGTTCTTGCGCTGCTGGTCACCTTCATGGTGCCCGTGGCCGTGGGAGCAGATGACCGCTGTACATACACACCACCGGACTGCCCGGAGTTACCCGACAAGACGACACGCTCGCTTGCCGGGGCTATGGTGTGGACAACCCTTGCTGCCACGGACATAATGGGGACCGCCGTTGCCCAGACCACGGGCATGCTGGCCTGTAACCTGGGAGGGTGGTCCGACGAGCTGGGCGTTGTTGCCATGGAGGGTGTCGCTGTGATCCTGGAAGGGGTCGGCGAACTGCTCCCCGAGCTCAGCGAGTTAATCGGATTCGAGGGAATCCTGCAGGCGGTCGGCGACCTGCTGGTCTCGTTTGCAGGACTCTTCCGAGACTTCGAGTGATGACCAACACAGCAGCCTAGGATCTTTTGCTCGGTTGCCAAACACAGGGGGGAGCCTGCGGGCTCCCCCCTTTCCTGTTTCGGCAGTCGGCGGTCGGCGAAGAGCCATCAGCCGTCAGCTGCTACCCCACTACCCCTAGATTGCTTGGTCGTCCCGACACGTCGGGACTACTCGCAAAGACGAAGGGTGAAATGGCGGTCAGCGGTCAGCAGTGACCGATCAGCGATCAGCAGTCAGATATCCATGTAGTGCGACCCTTCAGGGACGCGCAGGCCCGTCCCGCAATGTCATCGCGAGCACCGACGGAGAGGGGACGTGGCGCTCTCGTCGCCCCACGACCAGATTGCTTCATCGTCCCGGTTTCATCGGGTCGTGGCGATCTTGGCTGGAGCCGATTTGAAAAATGCGGGGAAAACCGTTAGCATTGTTAAGAGTGACACGCCTACCGGGCATAAACCCGACACATTCAGCCTGAGGGCAGCGAGCGATGAACAAGCTCAGAGGACGAAGATGGGCGCCGGTGGCAGCCAGGCTGATACTGGCCCTGGCTCTGGTTGCCGCCCTCACATCGGCCGGATGCCAGGACCCCCAGGTTGTGACCTTTCCCGACCCGTACCTGGAAGCCGCCATCAGGGAGGTCCTGGGGAAGCCCCAGGGAGACATCTATGATACCGAACTCCGCCGGCTTACCGAACTCAGCCTGTTCTGGCACGGAACTGCTGAGGACCGCGGCGAAGGGCGAATCCGGGATCTAACCGGACTCGAGCATTTCACCGGACTGAAGGAGCTGGACCTCGGCCGTAACCTGATTACCGACATAACGCCGCTCGCCGACATGCGCAATCTTGAGGCCCTCAGTCTGTCGGCAAACGGAATAAGCGACCTGTGGCCGTTCGCGGACGTCCTGAACGGTCTCCCCAGCCTGAAGGAACTGTACCTTGACTTCAACGAGATAGAAAGCATAGCCCCGCTGGGTACCCTTACGGACCTGAACATGCTGGGCCTCGAGGACAACCGGATACAGGACATCGTCGAGATCGGCAGCCTCACGGGACTGGTTTACCTGTCCCTGGGAGGCAACCAGATAAGCAATCTATCGGGCGTGTCCGGCCTTAGCAATATCGTATGGCTCGGCCTCTGGAACAACCAGATCGAAGATGTTTCAGCCCTGTCCGGCCTTACCGCCCTACAGGTGCTGGACCTCTCCGGGAATCAGATCACAGACCCGTCAGGCCTCTCCCTGCTCACCAACCTGACCGTGCTGTCCCTGGCCGACAACGATGTGAGCGGGATAACCGATCTTTCCCACCTGACCGGCCTGAGGTGGCTGGGCCTGGAGAGTAACCGGGTGGCCGATCTAACGCCCCTGCGCGGGCTTACCAACCTGCAGGTGCTCGGCCTCTGGAGCAACGAGATAGCAGATGTAACGGACCTCGAGGAACTCACCGACCTCACTATACTCTCCCTGGGCGAGAATGAGATCAGCGATGTATCGCCCCTGGCCGGCATGATCGCGCTGGAAACGCTAAACCTGTCCGACAACAACATCGAGGATTTTTCGGACCTCAAGTACCTCTCCGGCCTGACTGAACTCCGCCTCTCGAACAACCAGATTTCCAGCATATCACCCCTGAAGGACCTGACTGCGCTGAAGACGCTGACCCTTGCCGATAACAAGATAACGGATGTATTGCATCTTCAGGATCTCACCAACCTGACTGAACTCCGCCTCTCGAACAACCAGATCAACGATATCTCTCCCCTGGCCGGACTGACCGACCTGACTGAACTCCGCATCTTCAACAACCGGATCAGCGACATCTCGCCCCTGGACGGCCTCCGCAACCTGACCCACCTCGATGTCGGCGGTAACGAGATCAGCGATATCTCGCCCCTCGCCAACCGCACCGGCCTGGAGGTGCTCGGCATCTGGAGAAACGACATCGACGACATATCGCACCTCTCCGGTCTCGTCGGCCTCAAAGAACTGCGCATCAGTGAGAACCGGATACAGGACATATCCCACCTGGAAGACCTCTCCGACCTCCGGGTGCTGTCCATGGCCGACAACCTGGTGAGCGATATATGGCCCCTCGAAGACCTGACCGGCCTGGAGATCCTATCCCTGGGCGAGAACGAGATAAGCGATCCTGGCCCGCTTGCCAAACTGACCGGCCTGAAACAACTGGGCCTCGGGGGAAACAACATAGCCGACATATCCGTGCTGTCCGACCTCACCGGATTACAGCGGCTCTCGCTGGACCGCAACCGGATAGCCGACATCGGCGCGCTGTCCGCGCTCACCGACATGAGGGCCCTGTGGCTGGATGACAACGATATCGTCGACATATCGCCGCTTTCCGGCATGGCCAGGCTCGGCGATGTGGAAGGGTTACCAGAGTGGTGGCTGGAGGAGAGGGAGGATACGATGATCTGCCTCGGCCTGAGCAACAATCAGATTGCCAATATCCAGCCGCTGGTGCAGAACGAAGGGCTTGATCAAGGAGATGGGATCGACCTGCGGGGCAATCCGCTGAGTGCCGACTCCCGGGGGATATACATCCCTCAGCTCGAGAACCGGGGCGTGAACGTCCTCCGTGACCCGTAAGCCGGTGCCACCGCGGGTTAGAACGGAGCACAGGGCTGTTACTCAATACCTGTCTGCTGGCCTGCACCGCCGACTTGCACAATCGGCCGTTTACCCGTAAAATGCGTGGCGTTGCCCCCATCGTCTAGAGGCCTAGGACATCAGCCTTTCAAGCTGAAGATCAGGGGTTCGAATCCCCTTGGGGGCACATTATCTATTCCCGGCCGTGCCATGTGCTGACCCGGTCGAGAGGGTCTCGCTCGGAGCGGAGGCCGTTGATAGGATCGTCCCAATCGGGATAGCCGATGGCTATGCCCAGCAACAGGAGCTTTGACTCGGGGATGCCCAGCGTCTCCCTGAGCACTCCGGGGTAGGCAACGGCCTGTATCTGTGCGATGGTACCCAGCTCGTAGCGGGGCGCAAGCAGCATGATGTTCGCGGCCACCAGGCCGCAGTCGAATACCGGCCAGGGATTGGCACCGCCGGGCGGCAGACAGAACGAGCGGTCGGTGAGAACGTAGATGACGCACGGTGCCCCGAATAGCCTAAGTCCCTGGAGCTGCCACCCCTTCCTCTTGTCCCTGTCCTCCCTGCCTATACCCTTCAGTTCAAAGACCTTCTTGCCGACAGCGCGCCGGCGGCTATCGTAGAGTTCAGGGAACTCCCCGGGATAGGGAATGTCCGCGACGCCGGCCACCCCCGCCTCCGCGTTGTCCGCATAAGCCTGCTTTATCTTCTCCAGCTTGTCGCCAGCCACAACGGCGAACTCCCAGGGCTGCGTGTTGGCAAACGAAGGAGCCCGCAGAGCAAGCTCCAGCAGCTCCCCGAGCGCCCTCTTCGGCACGGGGTCCGGCTTGAACGCCCGGATGCTCTTCCGTTCACGGATTGCTTCAACGATCTCCATGGCTGCATGCCCTCCTGTGTGTATCCGGTTATCCCTCCCAACTCAGGAAGGGATAGGTCTGTCCCTCGACGATGTTCCACGTGCGGGTATCGTCCGTTTGACCCGGGGCGATCGTGGCTATGTCCCAGGCCGCGTCCAGCCCCCCCGCATTCGTGTCCGTATAGGTGACGATGGACATCATCTGCGCGGTGGTCCTGCCGGTACCGCCATCGCTGACAGATACCCCAGAGGACTCGACGTCCCAGAAGGAATCGCTGACGGTGGCCAGGCGGGACTTGCCCACCAGGCCGCCATAATCGCGAAACCCGGTGACGCTGCCAACGGCATAGCAACCGATCACAGTCGCTTCGTCGTTGTATCCCAACAGACCGCCCACGAATCTCCGGCCACAGACATCGGCGGTGGAATAGCAGTCGCTTATCGTGCCCCCGTGTCCGTTACCGCCGACCAGACCGCCGACATTTTCACCCCCGCTCACGCTGCCCGTGGAGTAAGAACTCTTCAGGATGTGTGAGTTCCAGCCCACCAGGCCGCCGGCCATGTTATCGGAGTGTACGGTAGCAGTCGAATAGCAGTTTGCAATCGTGCCGCCCTCCCAGTTCCATCCCACGAGGCCGCCCACATCGAGACTGCCACGCACACTCCCGCTCGAGTAGCAGTCGTTCACCGTGCCTCCGCGGCTGAAGCCCGCCAGGATGCCCACGAACGGAGAGCCGGTTACATCGGCGTAGACTATGCCCACAGACTCAACGACTCCTCCACTACCGATATAGCTAAACAGCCCCACGCCGCTCTGAGTTCGATTTATATGCAGATCCATGATCTCATAACCCTGGCCGTGGAAGTTGCCGACGAACACCTCCCCGATCCATTCAGGATGGTTCCAGTATCCGTCGGCGATCGGCCGCCACCCTTTGCCGCCGTGGGCATTCGGCCCCGCAAGTTCCTCGTAGCCCGGGGTGCCGGCATCGAGGTCGATCATCAGGAGATAGCTCTCATCCAGGTCGTCCCTGATGGCATCCAGGTCATACCAGTCCCATATCTCGATCCAGTACGGCTCGAACCCGGCCTCGATAACGGAGTCGCCGTTCATGACCATGGTGGTCGAGGGGGAGCGGACATCGGCTATGGAATCCACATCGCCGGTCCAGCCGGAGAACAGGTAGCCTGTGGCCGCGGACACCTCCAGATCGACCACATCTCCCGCCTCGTAGTGGAAAGTGCCCGCGCCGGGCCCGATCACCGAGCCTCCGGCGGTGCTGGAAACAGTGAGGCTGACCAGCGGCTCGAAGCTGGCCGAGATGGAATGGTGCCCGTGCACAAGAATGGTCGTTTCCGGTGCAGCGACATCGCCGACCGTTTCGACATCGCCAGTCCACCCGGCAAACCGATGAAGATCATCGGGAGTAGCCACAAGGTCGACCGTCACTGCTTCGTCGTAGTCGAAGCTCCCTTCGCCGGGGACGGTCACCGAACCTCCGGACGTGCTGGATACGGTAAGCCGGAACGCCGGCTCGAAGCTGGCCCTGATCGCATAGTGCTCGTCCACGAGGATGGTGGTTTCCGGCACAGCGACATCGCCGATGGTGTCGATGTCGCCGATCCAGCCCGCAAACCGGTACCCTTCATCAGGCGTGGCGACCAGGTCGACCTCCGACCCGTGTGAGTGACTGGATATACCTTCACCGGGGATAGTTACCGACCCACCTTCGGTGCTGTCGATCCTGAGTTCGTAACGGCCGCCCGGACCGCAGCTCCACCCGGCGAGCGCTGCGATAAGGGCCACCGCGAGCACGACCGCGAACGCCCTGGCCGTGTGGTATGTGACAGAAGTCCTCGTCTTCTCCATTGCCGACTTTCCTCCCGAGTCTTGGTAGTGCAGAAACCCCATTATGGTATGCCAACTCGACGCCCTCCGTCAAATGACAGGCAAGGATCGTCATCGCGAGTCCCGACAGAGGAGGGACGCGGCGATCCCGTCACTCCTCCCAGGCGCCTTCGCCGACGAGCGGCACGAAGTAGCAGCCTCCGAGATTCTCCACGCGGTTGCCCGTTCTCAGCTTGGTCACCTTGAGTAATTCCTGCTGCCACCGGGAGCCGACGGGGATGACCAGCCTACCGTTCCAGGCGAGCTGATCGACGATGGTCTCGGGCACAGAGGGTGCGCCGGCAGAAACGATGATCGCATCGTAAGGGGCCTCCGCCGGCCAGCCGAGCACACCCCCGGCGACATGCGTCTCGACATTGTCGTAGCCCAGCCTGTCGAGAGCAAGCCGGGCAGAGTCGGCCAGCTGAGGAATGCACTCCACCGTGACCACCTTCCGGGCTATCCCGGCCAGAATCGCGGCAACGTACCCGCTGCCGGTCCCCACCTCCAGCACTTTGTCGTCGCCCTGCAGTTCAAGGGCCTGTATCATAATGGCGACTATGAACGGCTGGGAGATGGTCTGTCCGAAACCGATGCCGAGCGGTCGGTCCTCATAGGCCACGGCACGCAGTTCGGGTGGCACGAACGCTTCGCGGGGAACGCGCTTCATCGCCTCTACCACACGCTTGTCCGCGATCTCGTGGTCGAGCGACCTGATCAAGCTATCTCGAGCCCGCTCCAAATCCACCGCTTTCACCGGGGGCGCTAGACGAGAGCAACTGCCAGTATTATCAGGACGAGCACCATGACGCCGGCGATGATCCCGATGCGTTTCAGCTCGGGAACAATGTGTTCATAGCGCGCCGCCCGGTCCTGAGTTCCGGGCATCACACGGGGCGGCTGCTGTCGCCCGGGGGACGTAGTCGCCACCTGGCGATCGACTCTTTCCTGCAGCGGCCTGGCCGTTCGCGACTGCTGCCTGGTAGATCTTGTACGTCGTTTTTTCTTCGCCATTATCCCTGCCTTGTTGGTGGTTGCCTGTAGATCCTTGTGCTCGATATGTACGCATGACCGAGGAGTTGCTGCAGTTCACGGAGGTCCGTGCCGTTCTGCAGTCTGTGTCTTGCGAAGCTATGGCGCAGGGTCTGGGGAGTGACCCTGTCATCCAGGCCCGCCCGGAAAGCATGCTCCTTGATGATCTGCCATAGCCCCTGTCGTGTCAGCCTCCTGCCGCGCCGGTTGAGAAAGACAGCCTGTTCGCCATCATCGTATAGAAGGTCCAGTCGATCGCTCCTCAGAAAAGCGGCGAGAAGCGAAGCGAGTCCGGCGTCGATAGGCACCTGCCTGCTGGAGCCGACATTCACGCGTCGCCGCCCGGTATCGATGTCTCCGACATCAAGCGACACCAGTTCGCTGATGCGCAGACCCGTTCCATAAAGCAGTTCGAGCATCATCACATCCCGCTTAGCCTCGGGAGTGCTCAGCTTCGCCGCCTCGGCAACCAGCTTCTTGAACTCCGACATGGAGAGGAACTTGAGTGAATGCCTGCCAACGTGTGGAGAGGGCAGATCCCGGGTCGGATTCCCGTCCAACCTGCCCGAATCGGCCATGAAGCGGAAGAAGGACCTGGCCGATGCTATCTTGCGTGCTGTTGTTGCTGCAGAGTATCGCTTCTCCCTGAGCTTTAGCAGGTAACCCTTGAGCAGCTCGTCATAGGACGAGGCTGTTTCTTTTGCCTGCTCTGCGGCGATGAAGGCCGCCATCTGGGCCAGGTCGTTGCGGTAGGCAGCCAGTGTGTTCTGAGAATAGCCCTTATCCTGCGCAAGGTAGTGCAGAAAGGTGTCGATGTCGGTGCTCAGTGTGCCGGTCAATTGCAAAATTACCCGCGATCCTCCCGCGCAATTCTAGCACAACCGGGACCGTCTTGCCTGCGTACGGGTGGAGCCAGAAGGCATATCGGATTCTTCTACCGGGCCTGGTTACGCCACAGGTGGCCGGTGGCGTGGACTATTCGGACGACCGGTTCAACCACCAGTTCCCTGGCCAGAGTCCTCACGAAGTCGCTTCGTGCGATAAGTCCCGCAGCCGGAGGGCCAAGCCGGTAGTACAGGGCCACAAACTGAGACCCCGCGGCGCTCTCCAGCAGCACCGAATCACGAAACTCCCGCAACACGTCGATCTCCCCGGCGGTCGGGGTTCCATAGGCTGCGGTGGCGATGAAGCAGTCGCTGGGATACGGCAACTCCGGCGGCCACCATGGGGGCCGGGTCGGTAATGGATAGTCATCATCATCATCATCGTCGGGTGCCGCCGGAGCCGTAAGGTCCAACTCAGTAGTCCATCCATCATGAAACGGAAAGGTCTGGTCGGCCTTCTGATCATCCACATAGAAATCTATGGTGGCCCCCTCCGCGATATCGCCCTGGACTATCAGGGCATACTGCCCCGGATCGGTAAGTGTCCAGTTGCCGGACTGAACTCCGGCAACTCGAGCGCTGATCACCGTGCCGACGGCGGCATCTCTGCCGTTCACCGTGACCGCGCCGTAGAAGCCATGTCCCAGGTCATCGTAGGTCTCAGCGTAGAGCAGGCCGGTAGGGTTGGAGGCCAACAGCAGTACCAGTAGGCCAACCACAACAGGCCTCAGTCTCTTCGAGCTTGCTCTGACGATCGGCATCACTCAACCCTCCGGGCGGTGGCTTGACGACGCTGTTAAGACGGACCCTACTTGCGCCATAGGTGCCCGGTAGCTTCAACTATCCAGACGACAGGGTCAACCAGGAGCTCCCTGGTCAGGGTCCTCAAGAGGCTGCTCTCAGATATGACTTCCGCCACGGGAGGACTGAACTGATAGTACAAAGACACGAACCGGAAGCCCAGACTGTTCTGAATCAAGACGACATCCCGGAACTCCCGCAAGACGTCGATCTGCTCAGCGCTCGGAGTTCCATAGGCTGCGGTGGCGATAAAGCAGAACGGGGGGAAAATGATATCCGCCTGGCTGGCTGTAATGAACCGGCGGACCTCGCCTTCGATCACGGTACCATCATACTTGAGCTGTGCTTTGAACTCGTACTCTGTATTCGAGGCGAGCTCCGTCTCCCCATAGGAATAGGTGCCGTCCTCCGTCCTGGACACCCAAGGATAATGGACCCACGTTACGTCAACGGCCTTCTTGATGGCAAACCTCACGTCTACCTCGCTGTAGTTCCCGGTGGTGTAGGTCATACTGATCACCGCGGCGCGGGTCGTGATGTCGGTGGCCGCGCCCGTAGTCACCGTAGGATCCTCGGGCCGTACCTGGAAGCTGGCGGTGACGGTCACGTCCCCGGCGGGCATAGTCAGGAAGGTCTGCGCAGCCAACTCATTGTCGATGATCTCCTCCGGATCGGACGTCCAGTTCACGAACATGTATCCCTGTTCGGGCACAGCTGTTATGTTAACTGCGGTGCCTGCCGCGTAGGGTGCATCCTTGGTATCATCAAACGCCGTGCCGCCTTCCTCGGGACTCCATGTCACATTGAGCGCGTAGGCCTCCACGAAGTTGGCGGTAACGGTCACATCCTGAGCCGGCATGATGAAGGTGGTTACTGTCATGAAGCGATCCACGAACTCACCTGCCGGAGACGTCCATTCGGCAAACCGGTAGCCCTCACTGGCAGCCGCCTCTATCTCCACTTCGCTGCCCGCCGCGTAAGACGGCTCACCAGTCAGATCACTGGCGTTGCCACCGACCTCAGGGTCTGCCACCATGGTCAGGGTGTAAGCTGGCGTGGTCGCCGTCAGGTCAAGTGTGGTGGTCCAGCCGCTATGGAACGGATGAGTCTGATCTGCCTTCCCGCCGGGAACATAGAATTCAATGGTAGCGCCCTCGTCAATATCACCCTGGACTATCAGGCCGTACTCTCCGGCAACGGTAATCTCATCCCTGCCGTACTCAACTCCGCCCACCCGAGCGCTGACCACCGTGCCTACGGCAGCATCCTCGCCATCCAGCTTAACGGTGCCGTAGAATCCGTGACCCGAACCCACATCACCAATAACGGGACCGGCAGGCGCAACAGCAATCAGTAGCATCAGAACCAGCAAGCCACAGATGGCAAGTCTCGATCTTCTTGAACTCCAATTATTCATGTTCACCTTCTTCAGTACCAACCTGCACGGCACGAATTGCCTCCGCCCCCCTTCTTGAGTTCGTTACACTATTCATCTAACTGGTTGAGGTCCCAGATCATGTCGTCTGCCACCGGCGTCGTGGTTATGCCAAACAGGCTGCCAGGTTCGCTCATGGCCACCCAGTAAACTTCACCGACCTCTAGAAAGGTATCGTCCGCTGCATAGGGAGGAACGCTCCAGTGCTCAGCATTAGGTGGCTTGGGACTCAGCACAAAACTGTAATCCACGCCGGATAGAGCAGTCGTTACAGTCTCTGCCTGCAGGCTCGACAGTCCGACCAGGTTCCAGTCGGCAACCAGGTTTCGACTTGGCGGCACAGTTGCATCAGTTCTTACCAGGATCGGAATGCTGCCCGCACTCCGCACCTGTATGAAGAAGCCTTCGCCCGGCCTTATGGTATAGTCGGGACCCACCAACTGGTTGCCCATTATCATCGGTACCCAGGCCTGTTCAGCGATGTCGAAACGCTGAGCCCTTTCGATAAACAAGCCGCTTCCCGTCGTCAGGTCGAGGAGCTTGCTCACTGTATTGGCTGAGCTATCCAGCGCGATGGGCGTCGAGAAGCCGTTCCAGCCACCCGCATAGCTGCCCACCTCGACCTCAGTCGCTTCATTGGTAAGCGCTATCGAACCCGCGTAGCAGGGAGCGCCGGAGACGAACTGCTCATGAGGTCGGTAAAGCCAGGGACCGATATGGATACCGTCACTTACGGCATTGCCCTGGCCACCCAGATTGAGCCCTTCATGATCGGGCCCGGTCTCGTGCCCCCACCAATTATAACGGGCCTTCAGAGTGGCGGTGCCCGTGTTCAACACCCCCCAGTCGGTGTTGTCAACGATATTGTTGAGGTCTACCGTCACCACTCCTGCGGATGCGGCGACACGAACGCCTGTACCGTTATCCCTTATGGTGTTCCCTGCGATCCTGATGTCGGTCAGCTCTTGCTTGTCGTGTCCTATCACCATCCCAACCAGCAATCCCTCCACGGTATTGCCCTTGATCTCAATACTCTCCTGATCCAGCCCATCCCGGTCCCTGACGGTGATGCCGTAGCCCGGGATCGCACTCGTCATCTCGTTGCCGCTGATCACAGTGTTGGAGCGTCCGGTGACGACAGCCCTCATGACATTACCGCTGAACTCATTGTTCTCTATGGTAACTATGCCTCCACCGTTGTCACGGTTTATGAATATGCCCTGGTAGATATCGACCGTCCCGTCGAAGGTGTTGTCGTATATCCTCAGCCCGCCAATATTGCTACCGGGCAGCGCATCATCACTATACGTCTGAACACCAACGGATCCGCTGTTATCGTCGCCCACAAACGCGAACACATTGTCGAAGATCTCGACATCAGTACCCGTTAGTACTATGCCGCTGGAATAGTGACCTGGGGGAACAAACGGACTCTCCATAGTGAAGCCGTGAATCCTGACTCCATTCGAGAGGATCTCGATATTCGGCGTTGCCAATGGCCACTTGTCCCACGGTTCCGTTAACACACCTCTGATCGTGGTGACATCCCGGCCAGCGCCCTTGATCTCAAGACCGTCCTTGCCATCAGGAATGACCAGATCTTCCTCATAAATACCGCCCAGCACCTCGATGGTATCGCCGCCAGACGCTTCTCCTATGGCATGCTGAATGGTGGCAAAAGCATTCTCCGGATCACTACCATTATTATTGTCATGACCAGTTTCGGCACACACGTAATAGGTCGTGCCGGGGGCAGCCACTGCTGGCATGCCAATCACCAGCCCCAAACCCAGCACCAGCGCAAGCACCAAACCAATCACCTGTTTCATGGTTCCCTCCTGTAGTCACCGCTTTCTACTGCCGCACACTGCCACTGAGCACGCCCATCAGGGCCTGCACCGGGGAGCGCTACTGACTACGGTGACAGTTACCCTCTATGTGTTTACCTCCGTAAATCAGTATAGCAACAGGCAAGGCATTTGTCTACTGTCTGTCCTGCAAGGAAAGTGCGGGACGCACATGCAACTTGCTACAATTGACCCCTGGTGGAATCAGAGCAGCTTGAGTCTCTGCCCGCGAGACCTGGAGTCTACCTTTTCAAAGACGGGCAGGGGAATCTCATCTACGTCGGCAAGGCGGCGAATCTGCGCAGCCGGGTCAGGAGTTACTTCAGCCCGTCCTCCAGCACCTCGCTCAGGACCCGGAGGATGGTGCGGCAGATTGAGGACCTCGAACTCTTTGTCACCGGCTCGGAGCAGGAGGCGTTGATCCTGGAATGCAACCTGATAAAGAGGTACCTGCCCCGCTACAACGTGCATCTGAAGGACAACAAGAGCTTCCCCTACCTCAAAATAGATGTCCACGATGACTGGCCGCGGGTTCAGATAACCCGCCAGGTTGAGCAGGACGGCGCCAGGTACTTCGGGCCATTTGCCAGTGCCGGCTCGATACGCAGGTCCCTCAGGCTGATCAAGAGACTGTTCCCCTTCCGTAACTGCAGCAGGCGTATCGACGGCAGCGAGATCCGGCCCTGTCTCGACTACTACATCCATCGCTGTCTCGGGCCGTGTACCGGGGCGGTGGACAAGCGGGAATACCGGGAGGTGATCGACCAGGTCATCCTGTTCCTGCAGGGCAGGCAGGAGCTTGTGCTCTCGGAACTTAAAGCCGGGATGAAGGATGCCGCCCGCCGGATGAAGTACGAGAGGGCCGCCCAGCTTCGTGACCAGGTCAGGGCGATCGAGGAGGTAATCGAGGGCCAGAGGATCGCGCTGGCAGTGCAGGGCGATCAGGATGTCATAGCGGTGGCACAGGATGACGAACAGGCACATGTTGAGGTCTTCTTCGTGCGTAACGACAGGCTGATCGGTCGCGACCGCTTTGTCATGGAAGGAATCAGTGACCACTCGCCGGGAGAGATCCTCACCGGGTTCGTAAAGCAGTACTACTCGTCGGCCTCGTACATACCGCGGCAGATACTCCTGCAGCACCCCGTGGACGAAGAGGAGGTGCTCTCCCAATGGCTGTCACAGCAGCGGGGAGGCAGGGTCAGGCTCAGGGTGCCCCGGCGGGGACCGAAGAAGAGGCTGATCGATACCGTTACCGAAAATGCAGTGCGGAGCTTCGAAATGGCACGGGCCAGGGACATGAGGGCGGAGACTATCAAGGCCGGCCTGCGGGAACTAAAGGAGGTACTCCGCCTGCCCGGCATGCCTCTGAGGATAGAGTGCTATGACGTATCCAACATCAAGGGAAGGTCGGCCACGGGAAGCATGGTGGTCCTGGAGAAGGGCCTGCCCCGGCCGGCGCACTATCGCCGCTTTCGCATCAGGACGGTTGACGGTGCCGACGATTGTGCCATGATAAAGGAGACCCTGAGGCGCAGGTTTGGGTCAGCGGCCGGGCACGGCGGCACGTGGGTCATAATGCCCGACCTCGTGCTGATAGACGGAGGCAGGGGACAGCTCAACGCCGCCCTGGAGGTGATGGGGGAGTTGGGCCTCGGTTCTATTCCCGTGGCCGGCCTCGCCAAGAGCAAAGAGGAGATATTCGTCTCAGGCCGGGTGGAGCCTATCCGCATGGAGAAGGATTCGGCTGCCCTCCACCTATTGCAGAGGGCCAGGGACGAGGCGCATCGCTTCGCGGTGAGCTACCACCGCAGGCTGCGCGGGAGGGAGGCCTTCGCCTCGGCCATGAACGGCATCGCGGGCATCGGGCCGAAGAGGAAGAAGGCGCTGCTGGCCAGGTTCGGCTCGGTAGAGGCGATCAGGCGGGCTTCGCCCGACGAGTTGGCGACGACAGAGGGCATAACGCCAGCGCTGGCACGGAGGATCAAGGAGTACCTGGGCGAGTAGCCCCTCCTTGTGGTAGTGCGACCCTTCAGGGTCGCGCCCGATGAAAAACCGACGTGTCCCTATTTCGCTGCATGCTCTTCAGTATCGAACACCATCTGCAGCAGTTCCGCCAGCGTCCTGTCGCCGATCCGCTCGGGATAGTATCTGAGCCCCGCCTTGTACCTCGGGTCCAGGCCTATGCCCTCCTCCGGGTCCATCGTCCTGTCAACCGCCTCCTTTATGGTCGCCTCCTCGAAACACAGCTGCCGCATCAGGTAGGGAGTCGCCTCATCCACGTAGTGCAGGAGTACGCTGCCGTACCACCCCAGGTAGGCCGAGGCGCCCCTGCCGATGAACGCCCTGGCCAGGTCGTCGTAGTAGAGGGCCGAGCACCCCATCATGATGATCACGGTGTCATCGAATGTCCCGGACATGCTGGTCCTGCTGGAGACGAAGTCCGCGGTTATGCCGAACATCATGGGATGGCCTTCCCCGGCAGACCCCCTCCCGAGACGGTCGGTTATCTGCTCGGTCGGGTACCTGCCGGTACTGTACTCCTCATTGGTGAACAGCAGAGTCCTGTCAAGCACCTCCCCGTTACTTATCACCAGGCCGGCATGGACTCTAAAGAGGATCAGGCTGTGACCGCGCCTTGCCAGCCCCCGGTAGAAACTAACATCGATTTCGTCGCCCTGGTAGAGGTCGACCTCGAAACCGAAGTCCTCAAGCTGGGCGGTAACATTCGCCACGAACTCCGGGTTAGGCTGAAGGTTATAGAGCTGGTCGACGATCGCCGCCCTCGGCCCAGCAGTGGTGTCCGCGGGGTACCCGCCGGCTACAAGAACCACGGCAAGAACAACCACGCCGACAATCGCCGTACCCAGGCCCAGCCGGGCGTACCAGGGCAGGCGCCTGATGAAGCCAGGCACTCCGCCCTGCTTCCTGGCGGGTTGACCTGGCCTGGCCCCCTTCTTCAGCTTTCGCTTACTCATGTTCCAGCCTGGTCGGCCTCCTGGATCTGCGTTTGGTCATGTTCGGGCCCGGGCGGCTTACTGGATTCCCGCCTACTCATGTTCCGGCTTGGTCGGATTTCCCAAGTTTCCGCCTGGTCATCGTACGGCCTGTTTGTTACACCCTCATGTTACAGGTGCTCATGCCGCCCTGTAAAGCTTCTGCCCCGAACGATATCGAAGGCTGTGCCCAATCCTCTCCCGCCCAACCTCTGTAGTGCGACCATTTAGGGTCGTGCCCGGTCCGACAGCACGAGTCCCAGTACCCCTGTCACCCTGAGTCGACGAGATGTTGGCGAAGGGTCTCAGGCACTTCCCCAAGAACCCCAGGAGATTCTGAGTCCCGATTGGATCGGGACTCAGAATCACAGGCGGAGAATTGTCATCGCGAGATCCGATGAAATCGGGACGTGGCGATCTGGTTGCCCCTGACCCCACCCAGATTGCCCCACTGCGCTCGCAAAGACAGGCAGGAGGCGAGATTGCCGCGCTCCGCTCACAATAACAGCTGCGCTGGGGCCTGCGCCCCCAGACCCCCAATGGCACTGCCTCGTCAACACACCTGCCCCGGCGGCTCTGCCCCAGACGCCAAATCCTCTCTCCCCTGGGGAAGAGAGTGAGAGTCAGGGGAATTTCGACCTCGCCAAGATCTCCGATGCCGCCGGAGTCTCGACAGCCTCCCCTTGCGGTTCTCCCTACCAGCGATACAAACGGTAGGGGGCCGCAGGGGCGGGGTCGATCTCCACTCCTGTGGTCACCCCCTACCAGTGATCAGGTATGTTCCCTAGACCCGGACCCCGCGTCGCCGCATCAAAAGCACGCTCGCCCCAGCGATGATGCCTGCCAGCAGGACAAGCCAGGGCGCCATAACCTTTAGCCTGTCAACGGGCGAGCCCTCCCAGCCGACCGTAAAACTGGGAACAGGCGCCAGAGGAATGTCTAACACCTCTATGTTCTCAGGATAGCACGGAGCTGTAGCTGATACGATCCCCGGTTCTGTGCCCGCAGTATAGGTTGTGACGGCAACGCCATCCTGGGCGATGGCCAGCTCTGGATCTACTGAACCACTGGTGGTTGCGAACAGGATTGGCGTACCATCAGGTATACTGGCTCCTGTATCAACCCCATCAGAGTTCATGGTCGCGTCAGCGGTTATCACAGAGGTTCCACCCGGCGCCACACTCGGAGGATCGGCCGTCAATGTAAGCACCAGCCACGGGTCGTATATGACATTGCCTGTCACCACATCGCCCTTTCCAGGTCCGTCCCCACCGGGACCGTCGTTGGAGCCCCACCAGTTGTTGGTAGCGTCAAAAGGTTCCGAGTCACGGTTATCAACGCCTATCGTATTGCAGCAAATAGCGTTGTGATCTACGCTGATGCCACTGGGGTCCGCACCGTCCTCGATAAGTATGCCCCATGTGTTGAAACCGATGAAGTTGTAACTGATGCGATTAATGATCCCTGCCATTTCGGCTGTGTATACCCACACTGCAACGTCGTTTTCTCGGATCTTATTGTGCGCAACATCCACCGTCGCACCTGATCCAACAGCTGAAGCTGCAAGGAACAAGCCATATGGTGCAACTATATCATTGCCCGTAATCGTTATGACGGCATCTGGATCAACAGCAACACCGGCACCCGTATACCAGAAGAATACGCCGAGCGCACCCGTTTTGGGTGTCCAGAAAGTGTTATCGGTGATGGTAAGGTCTCCCACGGTGGTGCCCTGGCCAATGTTCACGCCACAGTGCGTGAACTCAAGCACCTCGTTCTCGCTGAACGTCAGATTTCTGAACTGACCGGGAATCTCCAGTACGATGCCGTTTCGGATCTCCACCATCTTGTTGTTGGTGATGGCCCAGTTTTCGCCCCCGCTTGACGTGGCATAGATGACGTTGGTCGCGGTTGGCGGGCTGCACAGCAGCAGGTCGCGCGCCAGGTTGTAACTGTACGTGAAGTCGTCTATCACTGCCACAACATACATTCCAACTTCAATGATGTTGTGACGGATAGTCAGTCCGTTGGCTCCTGCTTGAGCACGCAATGCATTCCCGCTGGTGCTCGGACCTGCCATTCTGAAACCGTCAATAATCACGTTGGCAGCAGTGATCCGTATCTCCGGACCCTCCAGCACTGCCTCTGACACACGGTCGTCTGCACAACCAGGCTTCCCTTGATTGGGTCCTAGCAGTTCCAGCGATTTGTCCACGGTGATGTTCTCCGCGTACGTCCCCGCCGCCACCATGATTGTGTCGCCGCCGCTTGCCTCATCCATCGCCTTGACTATGGTTGCGAACGCGGTTGCCCAACTCAAGCCATCGTTCCCGTCGTCCCCATTCACCGCATCCACATACCAATCAGCAGGGCTTGCTGACACCGTCGTGGTGACCACCAGGCTGAAGCTCAGCACCAGTGCCACGACGAGCGATACTCCAAATAGCTTTCTCACTTCATACCTCCTTCTGTGTAGTAGGCTGCTCCCTTTCTGCGCCACTACGGGCGCAGAGCAAATCCCAAATGTCAAAATCCAGATGACAAGTCAAGTTCAAATGCCTGAAAGCCAAGGTCACTCATCTTTGTCCTTTGCCCTTTGAGCTTTAGTTGGCATTTGAGCTTCGTCATTCGTCATTCTATGCCAGAGCAGCCTCTGTCATACTCCTGTTACTCCCCGCCCTAAGTCCCTGAGAGATTCTTCGTTCACTGCGCTCACTCAGAATGACATGGGGAGGTGTTCTGCTCCACCCCGTGCAAGGTATTCAGGATGTCGCTCATCGCCCAAGACCGACCATGTCCTCCACAGAGGAGACTCCATGGGCAAGCATAACCGCTTAAGCGTGTTAGCTACACAGACTATCATCAACCGCCTCGCTGTCTCAGAAAAGCAACGACGAGACCTGACCCATCAGGTCTCGCCTTTCTATCACCGTCAGCCAGTCCACCGTATTCACTGCCTCTGCCCGACGCCAAGTCGTCGATATAGCCACCCACACCAGCCACGCCCCGCGCCCGTAGAACTCTGCGATCATCCCTATTCGCCAGCCCGCTCTCACTCATGACACGGCCCTCTTCAACCAACCCTGCAGCATCCCGCCTCAGGCCTCAGACACAAACGCCGCCCGCCGAGGTCCGCGCCGCCGTAGCACCACGGTACTATAGTACCACGGCTCTCAAGTGAACTGTCAATACCTTTTCACTCGTGGGCGATATTCTCTTCGCGTAGTTTTCGCCTTCCCCGAAGCCTGGCAGCATTATGTCGATCTGCCCTGACAGGTGCACTGCGATAGAGAGTAAGGAGCGGGGAGTGACGACCAAACAGTAGACTATGAATCGTGAAGCATGAACAGTAGTTGATAAGCGATGCGGGGTACCGGGGGGGGAGGCTGCGGTCATCGTTCAGCATTCAGCGATCAGGGGGCAGGGGATAGAAGAGCAGGCGGTCGCGCCCCCCAGGACCCGATGTGCTGTTTCACCCTCATCCAAATCTCCGATGCTATCGGAGTCCCGACACAGTCGGACCTCTCCCTCAAGGGAGAGGAAGGAGGGGCGAGATCGCCACGTCCCGACTGCGTCGGGACTCGCGATGACAATAGGGTGGTGTGTCAGGACTGTGATGACAATAGGGTGGTGTGTCGGGGCTCGCGATGACAGGATGGGGCGTGAACTCGGGCGAGTGATAACTGAGGACAACCGCGTGAAGAGTTATGAGTAAAGAGTGATGAGTTGCGAGAGAACGATGTAGGGAGCTGTTCGCAGGCAGGAGGGCATGCGTAGCGGGGGTAGGGCCAGTACTCACCGCCTATTGACTTCGAGGCGGCGATGTGACCACAATACAGTCCGTGGATTTCGCCGGAGCGTTTCTGTTCGGTGTTCTGGGCCTGCTGGTAGGCAGCTTCCTCAATGTGTGCATCGACCGCCTTCCCCGTGACCTGTCGGTCGTTCGACCCCCTTCGCACTGCGAGGCCTGCAGGCACAGGCTGGGGCTAACGGACCTGATCCCGATATTCAGCTATCTACGGCTGCGCGGCCGCTGCCGCTACTGCAGTACCAGGGTGCCGTCAAAGCTGCTCTGGGTGGAGCTGGCCACCGGCCTGATATTTGCCCTGCTCTTCTGGCACTATGGACTGAGTCCACAGTTCGGCATACTGGCCTTCTATGCCTGTCTGTTCACGGTGATCTTCGTCATCGATATCGAGCACGGCCTGATACTGAACAAGGTAGTGTACCCGGCAATCATCGTGGCAGTGCTCCTGGCGCTGGTGCCACAACCGTGGATGGAGGAAGGACGTCTTGTGACCACCGGGATCGCCAACGCCGCCATGGGCGGAGCGGTCGGCTTTGGCCTGTTCTTCCTGATCGCCGTAGTCTCCCGTGGGGGCATGGGCTGGGGAGATGTCAAGCTGATGGCTGTGATCGGCCTGGCGACAGGTTTTCCACTGGTGATACTGGCTATCGTGCTGGCCGCTGTGATCGGCAGCCTGGTGGCGGTGGCGCTTATGATCGCCCGGAGAAGGCGATTCCGCGAGACACTCCCTTTCGGCCCGTTCCTGGCGATTGCCACCATGATAACGCTGATCTGGGGGAGTCAGATGCTGGGCTGGTATATGGGGCTGATGTCGGCCGGGGGCCTCACCTATTCCTGAATAGCCTGAAGAAACGGTCCTGGTATTCCGAGAACACACCCCAGCGATGAAGTTCGAGTACAAGTTCCGGTGCCCTTGCGAGGTTCCGGCTTACATCCTCAAACAGCTCTTCGATGTAGTTGCGGGCGCCCTCGGGCACCCCGCTGGAGTCGGTGTCGAGCAGTCCCCGGCGGTCCAAATCCGCTATGTTGGTACGCAGCGACCTGTTGGTCAGCTCGTAGATGAACATGAGCAGGGACACATCCCACATCTCCTCGACACCCTTTATGATCGTGCTCAGAGGGTTGCGCTGTTCATCTATACGGGCGTTGAGCTTGTCGATGACCTGTCGTGAAGGTTCGGAGACGACGTTCATGTCCTTCGGTTCGTTCTTGTAGCGGTAGAAGATACCGGACTCATGGGGGCGCTCGCGGGCCAGCATCGATATGTAACTCCTGGCCTGATCACTGAAACCCTCCACGTTGATCAAATAGGCGGGAGTGACGATCCTGGGCCTCTCGGCAATCACCCTGCCGTCCCTGACCACGCTGACGTTTCCCACCAGTTCGGTGACCACGTAGTAGTCGACCACGGAACTTCCGAAGGTGGACAGTTCCTGTTTGGGAGCCCGGACGAGCTCCGTGTGCTCCATCGCGTTTCTGATCCTGTCATCCATGTCCATTTACACGAACATCTTTATGCCGTAGAAGTTGCGCCTCACGCGGTCGGTACCGGCGATTACACTGCCTGCCTGGGTGGAGTGCCCCGGTACGAGGTACTCCGCCTCGAGTTGAGACAGCCTGTCGATGCTCTGCCTGAGCAACGACGGACTGCCCCCGGGGAAGTCCGTCCTGCCAACGCTGCCTGCAAAGACGACGTCGCCGGTGATCAGTATTCTCTCCGTCTCGAGATAGAGAGAGACCGAGCCGGGAGAATGCCCGGGCGTCAGGAACACCTTGATGGCGGCCTTAACATCTGCGGCTCCAAGAGACAGATCGCCTTCCCCGACGTAGAAGAAGGGCTCGACTCCCGGCGCCTCACCACCCATCGCCTGGAAGAACATCCTGCCGGCGGTACGGTAGAACTCGTGTTCTTCGGCTGACAGCGTGAACAGGGCTCCGCCTTCCTTCACGATCAGGTCAGTAGCTTCGATGTGGTCGGGATGGCAGTGCGTGCCGATGACGAGGCCGACCTCCTCGATACTGAAGCCGTCGGATTGCAGGGCGCGGGTCAGCGAATCAAAGCAGGGCTCGCCGAGTTCGTTCATTGTGTGGCCGGGATCCACCAACACGTGCTGCCGATCGCCTCTGAGCAGGCCGGGCAGCAGGACAGTATTGCAGTTGTTCCCTCTGCCCTGCCATATGTAGCAGCGGCAGTTCTCGGTCAGCGTAACAGAACTATGGTATTTCATCCCGGCTCCGGAGCGAGGTTCTACGCGGCTGGAATCACCCTGATCTCGTCACCCACTACCGCGCCCAAGAAGTCGCAGGCGCTGCCGTCCCTGTAGGATATCTCAAGATGACCGGTGCTGCCGAGCAGGGCCATCACTCCCGTGTTCTGGGCGTAGAACTTGCTGACGCCTTCTATGCAGCAGCCCGCCACCTCGATGGTGGCGTCTCTTCCCGGCAGGTCACTTCCCTTTATGTTGGCGATCAGGTTGCCAAAGCGGTCGATATGCAGAACCTGTCCCACCAGGATGCCATCGGGATCGCGAGATGGCCTGGGAAGCGGCAGGACGTGAAGGGAGTCGACCTTGGTACCGAACTCGTACATCGCGATGTCGAGCGACAGTCCCCCGGCCACCGGTGCGAAGACATCTCTCCCGTGGAACGTCGGGCTCACAGGCCGTCGCCAGAAACGCGGGTCGCTGATAGCCACGACCTCAATCCCTTTCTTCATGATGACACGGGTCAGCTTACCCGCCGGCCGGGCCGGGGGCGTCTCGACAGGAACCAGGTCATCGACCACGTAGCTCAGAACGCCGTTGTCCGGCGCGACGAAGAGCGCGGAGGGCGTCTTCAGTACTATGCTTTCGCGGTCGCTACCGACGCCGGGGTCGACAATAACGACGTGTACCGTCTGCTTCGGGAAGCAACGATAGGCGGCATTGAGCACGAAAGCCGCCTGCAATATGTTCTGGGGCTGGATGGAGTGGGTGACATCGACAATGCTGGCCTCGGGGTTGACGCTCAGGATGGCTCCCTTCACGGAGGCAACGTAGGCGTCGTCGTAGCCGAAGTCCGTGGTCAGGGTGATGATGGAACTCATATAATGGATATCAGGCAACGGTGGCCGCCACAATCGCGAACACAACGAGCAAGCCGATCAGGACTATGGTGAGCTTGAACAGCGTACTCTCAACCCCCCGGCGCGTCCTGTACACCGAGTCGGCCTGCCCGAAGATACCTCCGATGCCTCCACCACGCAACTGAAAGAGCACCGAGGCAACCAGTGCTATTGCTACCAATATCTGTGCTACATAAAGAGACTCCAGCAATCTATTTCCCTCCTAGTTCCTGTACAATAATCTCTCTAACCATGCCCGGGTTGGCCCTGCCCCCCGTGGCTCTCATGACCTGCCCTATGATGAAGGTCAGGGCCTGCTGCTTGCCTGAGGCATAGTCTGCCACAGCATCGCTGTTCACGGCCAGCACGCCTCTCACCGCCTCCCGAATCTCGTCCTTACCGCTGATCTGGCCCAACTTCTTCTCGGCAACCACCTCATCTGCTGCCCTGCCGGTGGCGAACATCTCTTCGAACACGATTTTCGCGGCCGGGCCGCTTACCGTGCCGTCGTCGGCCAGGGCCAGCAGACCGATGAGCTGTCGCGGCACTATTTTAGCACGTTCGATCTCGATATTGGTAGCGTTGAGCAGCCTGCTGAAGTCTCCCAGCAACCAGTTGCTTACCGCCTTGGCCTTGGCGGGGTCGACGAGCTTCATGCAATTCTCGAAGTAGTCGGCCATACCGCGCGACGCGGTCAGGAGGCTTGCGTCATACAGCGAAAGGCCATACTGGGCCATGAGCCGATCTCTGCGGGCTACCGGCAACTCGGGAAGGCCGGCCCTGATCCGCTCTATCCAGTCCCTGTTCAGAACCAGCGGAGGCAGGTCGGGCTCGGGGAAATAGCGGTAATCGCCGGCGAGCTCCTTGGTCCTCTGTGACACGGTCCTGCCCTCCTGCTCGATCCAGCCCCTGGTCTCCTGAATCGGACTGCCGCCCTGCTCGAGGAGGTCCACCTGCCGCCGGGACTCGTACTCCAGCGCCTGCTGAACCGCCTTGAAGCTGTTCATGTTCTTGATCTCTGTCTTGGGGGTAAGCTCTTTACTACCCGGAAGCCGCACGCTGATGTTGGCATCGCATCTGAAGCTCCCCTCCTCCATGTTGCCCGTGGACACACCCAGGTAGCGCAGGATACTGCGAAGCTGAACGAGGTAGTCGCGGGCCTCAACCGCCGACTCCATATCGGGCTCGCTAACTATCTCCATCAGCGGTACACCGGAGCGGTTGACGTCTATCAGGCTGCAGTCCTTCCTGTGCCACAGCTTGGCTACGTCCTCCTCAAGATGCACGTCCGCGATGCCGATCTTCCTGATCTCGCCATTGGAGTTTATGGTCAGCCATCCGTTCCGGCCGATGGGAGTGCCGTGCTGGGAGATCTGGTACCCCTTCATCAGGTCGGGGTAGAAGTAGTTCTTGCGGTCGAACTCCGTATACTCAGGAATGTTGCAGTTGAGGGCCAGGGCAGTCATGATCGTGTACTCGATGGCCTTCTCATTGATGACGGGGAGGGTGCCCGGCATGCCCAGGCAGATCGGGCAGACGTGGGTGTTGGGATGTGCTCCGGCATAGTCGGTGCTGCAGGAACAGAACATCTTGCTCCTGGTAAGCAACTGGGCATGGACCTCGAGGCCGATGACGGTCTGGTAGGTCATAGCTGGTGACCAGTATACCAGTGTCATAGGGGAGGGGCAAGGCAACGGAATAGCTCACCGCCTTGCATAATCCGGCCGACATGCGTTATACTTCCTGCCGAGAGCTTCCTGGTGACTTTGGCGGAGTGGCCCCACCCGTTCCCATCCCGAACACGGAAGTGAAACGCTCCAGCGCAGACGATACTCGAGGGGCAACTCTCCGGGAAAATATGTCGTTGCCAGGGAGTTCTCACTGCTTTTCGATCAGGTCCAGATCCAGTTCCATGCCATCCCTGGCGGCTATGACGGCAACTCCCGTCTCCTCACTCAGCCTCTCGGCCACGAGAGCGGGCTCTGCCCTTAACATCGTCATGCCGAAGTGAGTGAGGACGGCAGCCCTCGGTCTCAGCGCGCAGATGATTCCCCTGGTTTCAGGAAGCGACAGGTGATCAATCGGTGCACCGGCACTGAGCCGGACAACGTTGATGATCACTACATCAGCGGCATACCGTGCGGTCAGACCCTCGAAGTATCTGGTGTCAGTAATCCAGGAGAAGGTATGACGAGGTGTCCGGAACACGAACCCGTAGGTCTCCACACCGTGCTCATGTCTGACCGGTGTCACGAACGAGACACCATTGACGGTGTAACTCCCCGCCTCAACCAGTAACCGTATCTCCCGGGGATAGGGACGCAAGTGCGAGAGGATCACGGAGTCTTCATCAAGAGCATCACCGGGAGCGAAGACTGTGCCCCTCTTCTTCGTACCGCCATCGGTCATAGCCTCGACCATGATGTTCATGTCGCCGCTATGATCGAGATGTCGATGAGACAGGATGATCGCGTCGAGCTTCCCGGGGTCGAGTCCTCTCGAGATAGCCCCGACCAGGCAGCCCGGACCGGGATCAAGCACAATCCGGGTACCACACAGATCAAGCCATGCGCCTCCTGAAGCCAGGAGTTGACGGGCCACGACGAACCTCGCGCCAGCAGTGCCCAGGAACGTGATAGTGTCCCGACTTCCGGCCATGCCCGAATTATAGCAGGCGAATCTGTTAGAATGGTGGGACCGTGGCAGAATCGGAAGCAGAGATAGCCCGCCTCATGAGATTGCACCGGCAGCAGACCGGACGCGTGCTGACCATCGGCACAGTGGAGTCGGCTACGGCCGGGAGGATCTGCGACAGGCTGACCGGCATACCGGGAAGCTCAGAGTACTTCGCGGGCTCCCTGGTGGCTTACAGCGACCATCTCAAGGTTGCCCTGCTGGGAGTTCAACGAGCCACCATTGATAGTCACGGGGCCGTTAGCGAGCAGACTGCCATAGAGATGGCTGAAGGAGGAAGAAGGCTCCTTGGAGTAGACGTATGTGTGTCCGACACCGGCGTCGCCGGTCCGGGCGGTTCCTCTCCAGGAAAGCCGGTGGGCCTGTTTTACTTTGCCCTTGCTGCCGAAGATACCTGTCTTGCCGAGATGAGGGTGTTCACCGGAGACCGCAGCGAGAACAAACAGGCAGCCGCCGACAAGGCACTGGATATGCTGGTCAAGTACCTGACAACCCAGGTGGGTCGGTAACAACAAGTACCGACCTAGCCGTCGGGTTCGCGCCCGGACTTCACTCCCAGAAGCAGGAGAGCGGAGACAACTGCCAGGACAAGACCGTAGAGAAATGTGGCTTCCGGCCCCACCCTGTCCCACAGCATACCGGCCAGATAACCACCGGGCAGGGCAACCAGGCCCACGCATGCGTGAAATGTGCCCAGAGCAGTGCCCCTGAGGTGTTCGGGGGCGAAGTCAACCACGTATGCTCTCTGCACACTATCGAACATGGCGAACGATACGCCGTAGAGTGCAAAAAGAGGCAGGAGACTGTAGATGTCGCCTGTGAACACGAGGCCCAGAGAGACGAGGCCGAATGCCAGGTAACTGGCGACCAGCACCGGCTTTCTGCCTATCCTGTCCGATAACGATCCCGCCGGCATCGCGGCGAAGACGTAGACTACGTAGAACAGCACGTAGAGGAGTATCGCCGTCTGGTCGGTCAGTCCGATGTCCATAGCCCTGAGAAGCAGGAAGGCATAACCGAAGTGGCCGAGATAGAACACCGAAGCGGCCACTATTAGCAGCCTGAGGTTGGCGGGCAAGGCGGTGAAGCTGACACGCATAGACAGCTTCGCCTTCTGCGGCTCTTTGACGGCCTCCGGCTCCTTGATAAGCAGTATGAACAACACAGCCGCTACCCCAGGTATACCGGCCAGCAGGAAGATCCGCCCGTAGTCCGAGTCGGTAGCCGCCAGAAGAGCGAATGCCAGGAGGGCACCCGCGACAGAGCCGATTCCGTCCATAGCCCTGTGAAATCCATAGGCCTTGCCCCTGACGCCCATGTCAACCGACTCGGCCACAATGGCATCCCTCGGGGCGCTTCGCACGCCCTTACCCACCCTCTCCACCATCCTGATCACGAGAACCAGGGGCCAGGTTCCGGCCAGGGCGAACAGCGGCTTGGTGATCGCCGAGAGAGAATAGCCGATCAACACAAACGGTTTCCTCCGCTTCAGTCTGTCGGACCAGTAACCGGAGAAGACCTTTATCAGAGAAGCGGTCGTCTCAGCGGCACCCTCAACAATCCCTACTGCGGACGCCCCCGTGCCCAGGACGGCGACAAGGTACAGGGGAATGAGTGGGAAGACCATCTGGCTGCTGAGGTCGGTGAAGAGGCTGACCAGTCCGAGCAGAAGGACGTTTCTCGTTATCCCCCTGAAGACTCGCCTTCTCCTGTCCTGGTTCACTGAATCCTTCCTTCGGTCGGTGGATCTATTACGCAGTCAGGTATTATGCACATTTGCGGACGCGCAGGCAACAGTGCGCCAATCTTGACAAGAAGCGAACGGACTTGTAGCATTGAGAGTGGGTCGATCGACCTGGTGACGACTGACTCCGTACCGAGACATGAGAATCTGCCTTCTATCCTATCGCGGCAATCCTTATTGTGGGGGGCAGGGCATCTATATCTACTATCTGTCACGAGCTCTGCTGGAACTCGGCCACGAGGTCGATGTGATGGCCGGGCCTCCCTATCCCGAAGTTGCCGAGGGAATACAGCTGCACAGACTTGACAGCCTCAACCTGTATGAGCCTGACAAGTCGGTACGGAAGATCATGTCCCGTCTCTACGATCCCGTCAACCTGTACGAGGTGCTGGCGGTCGGCACCGGGACCTTCCCCGAGCCGCTCACATTCAGTCTACGGGCCTACCGGAGGATCAAGGAGCTACTGGGAGAGCGAAGGTACGATATCATCCATGACAACCAGTGCCTGGGCTACGGACTGCTGTTGATGAAGCGCCTGGGCATACCGGTTGTGGCCACCATTCATCATCCGATTCCCATCGACCGGGACATGGCCGTCGCTCAGGCGAGATATCCGTGGCGAAAACTGTTCATCCGCCGCTGGTACGCTTTCTGCGGCATGCAGGGACGGGTGGCGCGACGCCTGGAGCGGGTCATCACCGTCTCCAACAGTTCGGTCGGTTCGATTGAACAGGCCCACGGAGTTCGCAGGGAACACATGAGGGTTGTGCACAACGGGATCGACACCGAACGCTTCCGTAAGGCGAATGGCGTTCCCAAGCGTCCCAACAGCCTGGTGCTGGTCAACAGCGGAGAGCAGTCGTTGAAGGGAGTGCCCTACCTCCTCCAGGCGCTCCGCATTCTCAAAGACGGGACAGACATCAGGCTGACCGTTGTCGGCAGTCCCCTTCCCGACGGCCAGTATCTTAAGCTGATAAAGCAATACGGCATCGAAGATATGGTCAGCTTCACGGGCAGGGTGAGTGCCGACCGACTGGTGAAGGAGTACGCGGCAGCCGAGATGTGTGTAGTGCCATCGCTATACGAGGGTTTCGGGCTTCCCGCCGCAGAGGCTATGGCCTGCGGGCTTCCGGTAGTCTCCACAACTGGAGGTGCGCTTCCCGAGGTGGTGGGACGCGATGGCGAGGCCGGGATCCTGGTACCGCCGGCGCAGCCGGAGGCACTTGCGGCGGCTATCAGAACACTCCTTGACAATGCGTCATTGCGAGAGAAGATGGGCGAAGCGGGACGTAAGAGGATCGAGAGCGAGTTTACCTGGGAACGCGCGGCCCGGAAGACGGTCGAGGTATACCGGGAGGTGATGTGAATGCTCACCGTCGATTACAGCGTTTTGGAGATCGGGGATGGCGAAAGAGTACTCGATATCGGGTGTGGTACCGGCAGGCATAGCTGGGAGGCCTGCCGGCGGGCCTTCTGCACTGTGTATGCGCTCGATATCGATGGAGAAGAGCTCATGCGGGCCAGGGGTGTCCTTGGTGCTATGGAGAGGCAGGGAGAGTCCCGGGCACAGTGGGGTCTCCTTCGGGCAAGCACCGTGAGCCTTCCCTTCAAAGAAGGGGTTTTCGATAAGATAGTATGCTCGGAAGTGCTGGAACATGTACCGGATGACCTGCAGGGCATCAAGGAGATGGCCAGGGTGCTGAAGGACAGAGGCGCAGTTGCCGTAAGCGTCCCAAGCTACCTCCCTGAAGCCATTTGCTGGCGAATATCGTCTGCCTACCATGCCCGTGCAGGCGGCCACGTGCGGATATACAGGTCGGGCCAGCTGATCCCGCCCCTCAGTGCACACGGCCTGCAAGTCTATGCCAGGCGCCGCAAGCACGCTCTGCACTCCTTCTACTGGATACTGCGCTGCCTGTTCGGAGTGAACAACGAAAAGGCGGTCGTTCCTTCGCTTTATTACAGGTTCCTGGTCTGGGATATGAGGGCCAACAGCAGGCCGATTCGATGGCTCGATTCCTTCTTCAACCTTTTCTTCGCGAAGAGCACGGTCCTCTACGCAACCAAGAACGAGAACGAGAGGTAGTTCCGTGGATCTGAGACAAGAGTTAACACGGTCGGAGATCGATTGCCTGATAGAGCAGCAGGCCGACCACATAGGCCGTACCCAGCTACCGTCGGGCATTATACCGTGGTATGACACGGGCATTGCCGACCCGTGGGATCACGTCGAGTGTGCGATAGCTCTGGATGCGTCGGGAAGACACGAAGAAGCCGAGAGGGCATACCGCTGGTTGCGCGGCGCTCAGAACGACGACGGGAGCTGGTACTCCAGCTATATGGGAGATGAACCCTGCGATCTGACCAAAGACACCAACTACAGCTCCTATCCCGCAGTCGGGCTGTGGTATCACTACATGATAACCCGGAACAGGGGCTTCGTTGCCGAGATGTGGCCGACGGTGGAGAGAGGGCTCGACTTCGCCCTGCAACTGCAGCAGCCGCCCGGCCATATCTACTGGGCTCGTGACCCGCACGGGGCAGTCTATCCTCTGGCGCTAATAGCAGGGTCCAGCTCCATCTACCAGAGTCTGCGATGTGGGATCAAGGTAGCCAGACTCCTGCAGACCGACAAGCCCCGCTGGCATGCTGCCAGCCGCAGACTGGCACATGCGGTCAGCGAACAACCGGAGCTGTTCCATAACTCGGTCGACAGTCAATATGACTATGCGATGTCCTGGTACTATCCCGTTCTCACCGGCATAGTGAGGGGAGGGGAGGCCAGAGAGCGCATCTACGAGAAGTGGTCGGATTTCGTTGTCGACGGCCGGGGGTGCAAGTGTGTGGTGGAGGAACCATGGTGGATAACTGTGGCCGAGACCTGCGAACTCGTCCTGGCACTGAACCGTATCGGCGAGAGCCACAGGGCAAGGACCCTCCTGGACTGGGCCCTGGAACTCAGAGATGACGATGGGCGCTTCTGGACGGGCATGAAGATGCCCGAGGAGGAGATCTGGCCCCCGGAGGAGAAACCGACTTGGGTCTCAGCGGCGATGGTCATCGCGCTCAGCAGCCAGCTTGAGATCGCGAACCCTCAAGCTACCCGAAGCAGGGTCTTCACCAGGTTTCCGTGAGAGGTTGACTTGGTCCGCATCGCCGATATCTGGCACAGAATACCGGGGCTGAAGCGCCCGCCACCCGAGTTCGTCGGCTACGATAACCTCATCGCCTTCATAACGAGACAGGGGCTGATGCAGATGGAAGGCGACCTCATAGAGGTCGGAGCCTACATGGGCGGTGGTACGGTGAAGCTGGCAAGACTGGCAGCCAGGCACGATAAGAGAGTGTATGTCATCGACACCTTCGACCCCGACATGGACACCACAGTGAGCAAGAGCACAGTGCCGGCAGCCGAGGTCTACCGTGCATTTCTGAAAGGGCGCTCCATGTGGGAGGTATACAGAGAGGCGACGAGGCGTCTTCCCAACATCGTCACGATCATAGAGGACTCCAGAAGGGTGGTCCTGGACGAGGAAACTAGATTCGTCTTCGCCTTCGTCGATGGTTGTCACCAGAAGGACTGTGTGAAGAGCGACTTCCGCCTCATCTGGCCACACCTGGTATCGGGAGGTATCATTGGCTTTCACGATTACAGGTTCGACGACTGGCCGGAGGTGACCGAGGCGGTAGACGAACTGATGGATGAGCACAAAGATGACATACTGGATCGGCACGAGATAGTCGGGGACTACGGCATCTCCTCTATTCTGTTGACGAAGAGGTAGGATTCGCCCTGGGCACGCACCTGATGACGATGACATTGCTGAGCGAAGGCAAATGCCTGGCCAACCCGTCCAGGGCCGTCAGCGAAAGAGCAGAAAGCCTCTGCGGCAATCTATCAAGCAGCGAACTCCAGCCAGGCAGTCCGACCAGCAACGATATACCCTCGGCACGCTCTACCCTGAAATGAGGGCTTACCAGACGCCTGAGGGTGCCGTAGTCCAGCTTGATGGTATGGTCATCGGGTATCTGCCAGAAATGACCGTCATCCGCCTTCTCTCTGCGCAGAAAACGCATCAGTGCGAACAACCGTCTTCCGGTCCTGAACCCGAGGCTCTCGAAGTTGGCAGTGGCGATCACCGCCCGCCCCCCTGGCTTGAGCACCCGGGCCATTTCGGCGATCGCCTCGTCCAAATGGCAGAAGTGATCCAGAGCTCCCTTGCAGAGTATCTTGTCGAACGAACCTGTCTTGAACGGCAGGTGTGCACTTACTCCACGGGCGAGGTTGACCGAAGCACCGTTCCGGGAGGTATGCAGCCGGGCGTGCGATATCATCCTCCCCGACGGCTCAAGTCCTGAGCACAGCCCTCCCTTCCTGGCCAGTTCTATGGCATCAACCGCCCTGCCACACCCGATATCAAGCACAAGTTCCTGCTCCACCACACCCACAGCCCCGACTGTGACATCGGTCATCCTTCGGAAAAGGTGAGCTATGTCCGGGTAGACCTTCGGGGGAAGCACATGGTCATCGTCCCAATCCAGGTCCACCCTTCCATCATTGCGGTGCGCGGCACCAGAACAGAGTCGATCGGGAAGATCACGAAGAGCAGGCTCTATGTCTTGCTGAATAGCATCCGGGTTCACAACTGAGATGCCATTTTAGTGTATCGGTACCGATAGGTCAATCGGCACGAACGGGACGGGTTCGTCGCTGTATCATCACGGGTCCAGGACTTCAATGCCACTAACACGAAACAGGCCTGCTGCAGCTTCCATATCTCGATCATCGGCCCCGGCCAGATTCAGCGGTTTCAGCGGGCTGTCGATCTTTTCCAGCTTACTCTCCCCCATCCTGTGGTAGGGGACAAGTGACACTTCGTCGACGCGATGTTTCTTAAGAAAGCCAATGATGTCCCTAAGGTTCCTGTCCGTCGATGTCATGCCCGGAACCAGAGGCACCCTGACCCTGATCCTGCACCTTTGCTTTTCAAGAAGCCGCACCAGGTTCTTCAGTATCACAGCGTTATCCTTCCCGGTGAGACGCCGGTGCAGCGCCGGGTCAACGGCCTTGACATCGTACAGAACCAGGTCCAGGAAGGGAAGCAGCGGCTCCAGTTTCTGGTAGGCCACGTAGCCACATGTCTCCATAGCGACATTGAGCCCCTGCTCCTTACACAGTGGAAGAAACTCGGACAGGAACTCAGCCTGGCAGGTAGGCTCGCCTCCCGAGAGGGTGATGCCGCCACCCGATGCTACGAAGAAGGGCAGATCATCCATGGCCTCTTCCAGCAACTCCTGCGGAGAGTAGCGCCTGCCGACGAGTTCAAGGGCACCCGAATGGCAGGCTTCGGTGCACCTGCCGCAGCGATCACAAAGCTGGCGGTTGATGCGCCCATCTCCATTGAAGACGATCGCCTGCAATGGGCATGAAGGTTGGCATTCCCGACAACCCAGGCACCTCTCCTTCGAGAAGCTGATCTCAGGCTCAGGGTCCAGGCCCTCCGAATTCTGACACCACAGGCACTGAAGCGGACAGCCCTTGAAGAAGACAACGGTTCTGATGCCGGGACCGTCGTGTATAGAGAAGCGCTGCAGGTCGAAAACTGTGGCGACCTCCGACATGGTTACAGTCCTACTGAGAGCAATGCTCGGTTCTGGCTATGATCTCGTCCTGTACCTCTCGACTCAGATCTGCGAAGTAAGCCGAATAGCCGGCCACCCTGACCATAAGCCCGGCATGCTTCGCCGGGTTCCTCTGGGCATCAAGAAGGGTCTCCCTGTCGACCACATTCACCTGCAGGTGCATACCGCCCAGCCCGAAGTAGGCCCTGATCAGCGAACCGAGGTTCCCCGTACCGACGGCACCCCTGAGATAAGTTGGGTTGAACTTCAGATTCACCGCTACTCCATTGGTGGCCTGGGAGTAGTCGACCTTTGCCACCGACTTGAGATAGGCGGTCGGACCTTTCCTATCCACGCCGTCGCACGGCGATATGCCGTTGGAGAGGCTCTCAAGGGCCCTTCTACCGCTGGGCAATGCGCCGACGAACTTGCCGAAGCCTTTGTGATTGGTCATACTCAGGAACCCCGGCAAGTAGGCTCCGCCTCTGGGATTACGATGCTTCGCCACTTCCCCACAGAAGAGTTCGGCAACCTCCCTGGCATACCTATCGGGAAGCTCATCGTCATTGCCGTACTTGGGAACCCTGTTCACTATCAACTGATGAAGCCGCTCGTGGCCCTCGAAGTTGTCCTCCAGAGCCTTCAGCAGTTCATCCATCGTTACCTTCTTGTCCGCGAACACCAACCGGTCAATGGCTGCCAGTGAGTCGGCAACGTCGGCCACACCCACACCCTGGACGCCAGTGAAGTTGTACACAGCACCGCCGGCCGTGACGTCCTTCCCGGTGTCAATACACCCCTCTATCAGAGAGGACAGCAGGGGACTGGGGTATAGCTCCCTATGAGCAATGCCCAGGACGTTCAGGCCGATGACCATCTGCTCCACCACGTATGATATCTGATTTCGAAGAGCACCGAGAACGTCATCCATTCCCCTGAACTCCCTCGGATCGCCCGTCTTCACTCCGACCTCCTCCTGCATGACCGGACTACAGCCGTTGTTCAGAGCCATCTCGAGACAGACCGGCAGACTCATCAAGGCGGCATCGGTTGAGCCGAAGGTCTTCCTGGGAACCGATATCTCCACGCAGCCGATGATCACATAGTCACGAGCATCCGACTCCGTTATCCCCTTGGCCATAAGCGCAGGCACAACCACATCGTCGTTGACGAGGCCCGGCATTCCTCCGCCATCCTTGATTACCTCGCAGATTCTCTCAAGGTATTGAGGAGGCGACTGCCCGTGTACTCTAGCATGGAGATTGGGGTGCCTGGTCTTGACCAGTTCTCTAGTCTTCAGAAACAGATAGCTAAGCTCATTCGTAGCATCGGCACCATCAGCAGTCACGCCGCCGATCGTGACCGACGGATTGGCCGGGAAGCCACTGAACAGCGTGGCGAGATTCTCGGCAAACAGCGGGACGAACTCGGACATCTTTACAGACAGGCACCCGAGCAACTCAACGGCCTGCTCCGCGGTGATGAGTCCCTTCTCAAGATCATCCCGGTAGTAAGGATAGAGATACTGGTCTGCCCGACCAGGGCACAAAGCCTGCTCGTAGTTCTCCTGATGCAGAGCGATCTCGAGGAACCATATGCTCTGCAGAGCCTCGCGGAAGCATGTGGCCGGCCCGGCCGGCACCTTGGCACAGATACGGGCGATCTCCAGCAGTTCATCCTTCTTCTCGCTGTCCGTCTCCAGTTCAGCGAGTCTGAGTGCCTCAGCGTGGTGCCTGCCGGCGAACTCTACGACGGCATCACAGGATACCTGGACAGCACGGTAGAAGGCGCGTTCTCTGAACCGCTCAGGATCACCCACGGGATCGGCATCCATCTCGCGGACCTTTTCACCTGCCTCCTCTTTGATGCCATCCAGCCCCACACGTAACAGTTTCTCAAAGTCGGGAGCGGTATGTGAGATCCCTGCCGCTTCGGTCAGCACGAAGAAGCCCCCTTTGAACAAGAGAGACATGGGCTGTGGTGGCGACAGGAACTCCTGAGCATGCCAGGCCAGAACCTTATCCATCCAGAACGGAAAGATGTCCTGCTCCAACTCCTTGATCTCATCATCGCTGATGTCGAACGCATCCACCGCTCGTTCTCGCAGATTCGCTAGTTCCGGCCAGATCAGGACACCGACAAACTCTGGATAGATGACGGCTCCCACCCGCTTGCTGGTGATACTGCCAACCAACAGCTCATCGGGATGTATCCCCACATCGAGGTTCTTCAGAATGTGAGCCACTGCTCGGGCTCTCCTGAACACCGGAGGCATGAACCAGACATCCGATCCCTTCATGAAGTCCGTGATATGGCGGGCCCTCTGGATGCAGACCTCCTTCCTTGCCGATAGCAGGTCGTCATAGAGCTTCGACAACCTGGGGAACGACTCGATCGTCATCTCCGGCAACACTGTGCTTTCACTCATGGCAACCTCCTATGTACCTGGTGGCACCCAGCGGGTGGCCCTCCTAACGGCATACCGGGCTAGACGGCCACTTCATCCGTCACTTGATGGCAATAGCTTCGATCTCCACAGGGTAGTTACCCGGAACCTCCCTTACGGCAATGCAAGAACGAGCGGGCGGGTTGACGGGGAAGAAGGCCCTGTAGACCTCGTTCATGGCGCTGAAATCGGCCATGTCCCGCAGAAAGATGGTAACCTTGACGACCCTGTCGAGATCGCTGCCAGTCGACTCAAGCGCCAGCTTCACGTTGCTGAGCACCAGTTCGGTAGCCGCCTTTACGTCGTCGGTTATCTTCAGGTTCTTCCCGACATCGATGGGGAGAACTCCGGAGACGAACAGGAAGCCACCCGCCTCGACAACATGTGAGTACGGCGCCCCCCTGGCAAATCCATCGATCTCATAGGTAGTCTTCTCCACAGTGTTTCCTCCTATCTAGTCTATTTCCGGTATCTGCCATCTGTAAGCAGGCGCTCTACACAAGACCGCGCGGTTGTGTTCAGGAGGTGTTCCGACGTGCACCGCGCAGTCGGTGAGATACCCTTCTCTCGGTTATGCCGAGCCTATCGGAGATCTCCTTCTCATTAAGGCCCTTCTCGGCGAGCCGAAATATATCACCGGTTTGCTTCGCCTTTTCGCTCTTCCTTTCGGCAATCTCGCTGATCTCAGGCGCGTATCCGTCGGACTCTGTACTGATCAGCCCCGACTGCTCCATCCCGGCGAAGACCTCCTCACCCTTCACACTCCTGACTATGACGGTTGACCGGCCTCCGTAGGAGCCCCCGCTACCTGCGGCGATATCGGCAAGCTCGGCAGCGAAGTCACGGCAGACAAGGCAATGCCGGGGCACGCAATCCTTGATATCGGTAACAGGCAGGTCCATCCTGTTCCCATCTGCGTATACACGGAACTCATCGTATACCTCCAGCCTATCGACCTGGCTCATCTCGACACCCTGAGCCCTGACCAGCTCCTCCATGCAGTTATACTCGTAGTTCTCCCTGCAGAAGAGGCCAACCATAACCTGAACCGACGTTGCCAGCGGCAAACCCTTGTGCTTGAGATATCTGATCGACTGTATATGACATGGCGATCCCACGACCCAGATCTTGGTCAATCCATGGTCGACAACGGCCTCCCTCAGCTTACTCAACACGGGCACGACGCCGTACTTGGTACCTGCCGCCTCCATTATCTCCTCCCTGGTCCTTGCTACATAGGCGGTGGGAGTCCAGCCGTCTCTGCCGACCACCAGCACGCCGTCCATAATGCCGCTCTCCAGCGCATACAGGAGTAGCGTAGTCACAACCCCACCATCCTGGCATCTGTCGGCAACCACATCATCGGTTGTCCTCGCCAGCACTGCGCGCCTGTAAAGCCCGACGCTCTCTTTCTTTCCTCGACCGATAACGGCACCCTCAATATCCTTGATCAGGCTGTGCCTGAGCATGTAACAAGCTTCATAGCAGATGCTGCAACCCACACAATCCATAGCGCGTTTGGGCCGCCTTGGCCTGCCATCGATGAGCTTCACATGGGCCGTCGGACAGGCGACAACGCAGGCACCGCAGACGGTGCACTCTCCGGAGTCAATGATCCTGGATTCTAGATCTTCGTAGCTCGGCATATCTGGTACCGCGGCACCCGGAAGTCACACTGCGCCGCCTCTTAACACACGGTGAAAACGCGTCACCAGGTTGAACCCGCAAGTCTAACCCAATTCACCTGAGGCCTTCATCCTGGCCACTTCCTCTTCTCTCAGTTGCCTCTTGAACAGCTTTAGCGTGACCGTAACAGGCAGCTCTTCTCTGAACTCGATGAACTTGGGAACCGCGTAGGCCGGGAGCCTCTCCCGACAATGCCCTATCAACTCTTCAGCGGTGACCCGCCCTTCGTATTCCTCTTTCAGCCGGATGAAGGCCTTGATCCTCTCACTACCTGCCCGCTCGGGGTCGGGAACCCCGATGGCAACGGCATCGCCGACCGCCGGGTGCTCGTACAGGGCATCATCAACCAGCCTGGTGTAGACCTTCAGTCCCGATATATTGGCCATGTCCTTAACACGGTCTGTGATGTAGAAATACCCGTCATCCTCCATCTTCACCACGTCGCCCGTGGGCAACCAGCCGTCGACAAGGCCCTTGCCTGCCTCGGGCCAGTATCCCATCATCACCTGTGGGCCTCGCACCCATAGTTCGCCCTCACAGCCAGGAGCGACGTCTTCCCCCGTGTCCAGATCGACTATCCTCACATCCGTGTCGGGCAGCGGAATCCCAATCGACCCGAACTTCTCGAAGGGCATAAAGCCGGTGATCTTGGAGAAAGACGAAAGGTTGATATGTGTAGCACCACCGGTCTCAGTCAGGCCGTAGGCCTCGGTAATGGGCACGCCCGTCTCCTTCCTGAACTTCTGCGCGACCTCGGGCGCCAGCGCTGCCGTCGTCGACATGAACATCGTGGTCAGTCTGCCCAGTCCTGCCGCCACCAGTCGCGAATACTGAGTGGGCACGCAGGCACAGAAGAAGGGGCGATGCTTCATGAGCATCTGAACCAGCGTGTCGGTATCCCTCGGGTCGGGCAGCAGATAGCCCTTCAGCCCCCAGTACACCCCGAACTGCATCATAAGATGACCGTAGGCGTGAAACAGAGGGATGGGTATCATGGCCGAAGCCTTCCCTCTGATGCCCACCTTCAAAGGCTCATAAGACCATGCCGTCTGCACTATAGCAACCACCCGGTTATAGTGGGTCAGCATAACTCCCTTGGGCAATCCCGTAGCGCCTCCTGTGAAGGGAAGAACAGCCAGGTCTGTCATGGGATCGATATCCACCTCGGGAGGCTCGGGACCGTGGCTGTCAATCAACTCCCGGAATCCATGGGCATCCGGGTGCTTCTTCGGATCAGTCTCGTCGGACGAATAGTCCGTCAACGAGCTGACGATGACATTCTTGATGCGGGTCTCCGCCCTTACCGAGTTCACCAGGTCCAGAGACATATCGGTACAGATGACCGTCTCGGCCCCCGATTCTCCGATCTCATAGATCAGGTCGGCCCCCCTGTGCATCACGCTGCAGGGTACATGCGCCGCCCCGGCCTTCATGATCCCGAAGTCGCTTATCATGAACTGGGGGCAGTTCGGCAGAACGGTAGCCACCTTGTCGCCCTTGGTCACTCCCAGGTTTGCGAGCGCAGCAGCCAGGCTGTCGCTGAACTGCTTCATCTCGCTGTACAGGATCTCTCTGCCCAGGTAGTAACAGGCCACCCTGTCCGGATACTCAGCCGCAGTGGCGTCAAGCAGACTGTGAACCGTCGTAACCGGATACGGCTCCTTCGTCTGCGGAAGCTTATAGGGTCCGAGCTTGTACTGCTTCAGCCATGGTTTCTCAGCAATAGTGGCCATGGTTACACCCCTCAATCACATCGATCACATAGTCCAGCCCGAGCTCTCTGAGCTTTTCTGCTGTCGGCCTGCCTGTCGTCTTATCCCAACCACGAAACTCGTAGTAGGCATCCAGCATCTCATCCAGCTTCTCCACCTTGTGTCCGGCAGCCGCCCCTTCAGGCAATGGCTCGTTCAGCAACCTCCCGGGCAGTGTATCGTCCGCCCTGACCAGGCCTTCTCTCACATTGAAGGCCCTGGCAAGATTGTAAACCCTCTCTCCGACACTTCTGAAATCGCTTACGCTGAACTCCCAGCCCACGCAGTTGGATATCATGTCTACCCAATCCTCAGCAGATAGCGCCACGCCCATAAACTTGCATGTACCGACGCAGTCGAATACGGTAAGAACATCCTCAAGATCCTTCAGCACCCTGGCCTCGGCGGGATTCTCAACCATGGCGTCTTCGATCCTGCTATCCTCAACACACAGAATGGGCACATCTATGAACGCCGGCATTTCGACCCAGGCCGTCATATGATCACCGCCGCGGTTGGCGGTGGCGAATGCCAATCCGCAGATCTTGGCTGCTCTCGGATCATACGCCGGCAACTCCAGTCCTTTTACATGCATGGCGAAGTCCTCTGAGCCCTTGCCAAGGCTTGCCGCGACTCTCCTGGTTCCTTCCGCAAGCAGGTCGCCAATGCCCTCTCTCTTCGCTACAAGGTGTACTAGCTCGATGACGGGGGACGGGTCACCGAACTTCAACTCCAGCCCGCCGGTATCATCCTTCGTCAAAATCCCCTTTTCGTAGCATTCTATAGCGAATGCTATTGTGCTGCCGGCGGAGATGACATCCAACCCGTAGTCATCGCAGAGGTTGTGCGCAAGTGTGACAGCCTCCAGATTCTCAAGCGCACACATAGCACCGAAGGCTCCGATAGTCTCGAACTCCGGACCCTCTCCTTTGCACGCATAGGGACCGCTCCTGACCACGCTGACCCTGCAACAACTGATGGGACAGGCATAACAGTGCTTCCTGTCCACCAGCAATGTGCTCTCGAGCGTGATCCCGCTTATCTTGTCTATGTCGGGGAAAACGCCGCTCTGCCAGTTCCTGGTAGGAAAGCCGCCTCTCACATTAACAAGATCCGTGTTCATAGCCGTGCCGTAGGTCTCCAAAGTCATCTTCAGCATGCTCTCGTTGATCAGGTCGTAGTTTGTCCTGGATGTCTCGCTGAAGGCCTCCTGGTTGGCAATCTTGATCTCCTGCGTGCCTCCGGCGGCTACAGCCTTCAACCGCTTGGACCCCATAACCGTGCCCACCCCACACCTGCCGGCCGCTCGATGTACATCGTTGATTATCGCGGCATACTTAACCAGGTTCTCACCCGCAATGCCGATGCAGGCAACGTTGAAGTCCTCCCCCAGTTCCTCCTTTATCAGCCTGTCTGTCTCACTGACACCCTTACCCCAGAGATCTCCCGCGTCCCTCAGTTCCGCCTTTCCGTCGTCGATCACCAGAAAGACCGGCTTTGGTGATATGCCCCTGAAGATAATCCCGTCGAACCCCGAGTTCTTAAGATACACCCCCCAGCTGCCCCCTGAGTTCGCCTCAGCCCAGAAGCCTGTAAGAGGCGACTTCGTCACAACGCAGTACCTACCTGCGCTGGGCGACTCGGTGCCCGTGAGAGGTCCGGTCATGAAGATAAGCTCGTTCTCGGGGCCAAGCGGATCCGCGCCTCCGGGCACTTCGTTCCACAGATACTTGGTCGCCAGTCCACTTCCACCCAGGTACATCCTGCAATCATCCTCGTTCAGACTCTCCTCCGTGATTTTGCCGTCTGTAAGGTCAACTCTCAGAATCCTGCCCATGTAGCCAAACATAACAATGCTCCTTCTGCCTGTATACTACAGCTTTCGAGACATCGCTGTTACTTCTCGAACTCGTCTTTTCCAACATCCAGCCGCTTCACACCATGAACCGTCTAAAACCACCACACTACTTGAACGGCTCCGCTGCGCGACGCTAGAAATCAATGCTCTTTCCATCATACGCGTACCTGAAAAACCTCTCGGTCTCTGCAGCATCAGGTATCCTGGCGCTGACTATTAACTGGCCGTCGGCCATGACATTGTCGATTAGCTTCTCCATCGCTTCGCCAAAGGAGTCTAACGGAATTCCCGTCTCCCTTATGCTAACGGGCTGGTTGATCTCAACGGCAAGTTCTCTAATCGTCCGGGCAAGCACGCTCGCTGCCGGTACTCCCTGCGGAACAGGGCGCTTGACAGTATGAAGGATCTCCGTCCAGCGATCGCTCGCTGCTTCACCGACGAACTCAATGGTATAGGGAAGGAACAATCCCACCGCTCTGCCGTGCGGCACATGAAACGCGGCACCCAGAGAATGGCCGGCAGCATGTGCCATAGCTGGAAACGAGTTTATGAAACCTATGCCCGCAATGCAAGCCGCGTTATGCATTTTCTCCCGAGCCTCCATGTCGTCGCCATCCTTCACCGCCCGGGTGAGATACTGAAAGACAAGCTGTATTGCTCGCATGCAGAGCCCATCGGAAAAGTCGTTTTTCCATGTGGATGTGTACCCTTCCACAGCATGTGTCAGTACATCCATCCCGGTGTCCGCTGTGATCTGAGGCGGCATGGCCCGGGCCATATCCGGGTCAACGATGGCGATGTCGGGCGCAATCTGTCGATTGATGAGGCTCAGCTTCCTCCGATCCGCCGTATCGGTCACTACGAAGGCAAATGTCGCCTCAGCACCTGAACCGGATGTCGTCGATATACAGACAAGTCTGCACTTTGTGCCCAGGCCGAAGTCCGTTATGAACGGGTTTATCTCCTCGAGCGGTATGTCCGGCCGCTCATACTGCACCCTGATCGCCTTAGCAGCATCCATGACCGATCCCCCACCGACAGCGACGATCAGGTCAGGCGAGTGCTGGTTAACCAGCGCTACGCCCTTGAGCACCGTCTGGAGCGATGGATCGGGCTCGACATCGTCGAAGACCGCCACCACACGTGTCTCTGCCAGAGCAAGCTGCTCGATGACACGATCGGTGAGCCCCAACTCCACTATCTTCTTGTCGGTAACGATAAATGCGGATCTGGCCCCTAACCCGGCGAGATGACTCAAGGAATCCGGCCCGAAGACCACTTCAGGCGCCACGAAGTACCACATATGAACCTCCCCTATCCTGATTCGTCGATACAGATAGTACTATTATGTCAAGTGCCGACATCTATCGCCGGTCGATCTGGTGCCGGGGACTTCAGGTCGGCTACTGCGGAAACTCGGTTTCAAACGCGGTCATGCAGTTCACCAGTTCAACCGCCGCTCTGGGCATCCGCATGATCTGTCCCATATCTCCCTTGACGCTTATCTTACCGGTCATCATAGACCGGACGGGATCAACCTCTTTGTCAAGTATCTTCTTCATGTTGGTGAACGGACCGAAGACCCGGTACTTCGGGTCTTTCTCGCCCTCGTCTTCAACAACACGTGCCTCGCGGCATTCTCCGTGCCAGAGATCAAGATACACGATATGCCTGTGGCTGTAGGCTGAATCGGGATCTATGATAATGTACATATCACCCTCCCACTTCTTAGCCGCCTCTTTGTACGCCTGACTGGCATCGATGGCCTGCTTCAGTGCATCAGCCCACTCCTGGGTTCCAAATGTGATTGCCATGTACTAAACTCCTCTCACTTAGTTCCAATCCTGGACCGCCCCATTATACATCATAATATGCCGCTTCAGCGCCTGTGAATCTCGTCTCGTGTCGGATTTCCTGCATTCTGATATCATTCATCCCGGCGGTCAGCACCTCTATTTTGCCATAGCCGAAGCTACAGGAATGGAGGCGCACCTGTCGGCAGAGTCACCATGGAGCCGAACATAGTCAACAAGATTGCGCGACTGGCGGACTCGCTGCTCCGTGACGACGGCACTGAACAGTCCGTCATCAGCCTCGCCACAGCCAGATCCATATCGCTATCGTCGGGAATCGCGCTCAGGAAGGTGGAGATGGCCGCTCTCAGGCAGGGGATAGTTCCTCTGCGCTATAGCCGCAACACAGGAACCATCGGCCTGAACGGGCAGATAAGGATGCTGGAATCAACCGTCGCGGTTGTTGGAGCGGGAGGCCTGGGGGGCACGACCATCGAGTTGTTGGCCAGACATGGTGTCGGGCGGGTGATCGTGATCGATGATGATCGTTTCTCTGAGCCGGACCTTAACAGGCAGATCATGTTAACGGAGGGAGACTTAGGTGCGCCCAAGGCCGTCGTTGCGGCGGCAAGAGCCACGGCTGTCAACTCATCCACTGAAGTCAGGACGCACCAGGAACGGTTGACGCCGAGCAATGCTGCCCACCTGCTAAGGGACGCCCGCGTCGTCGTGGACGGACTTGACAACCTTGCATCGCGGTTTGCAGTCGAGGGTGCCTGCCGTAGCCTCCGAATACCCTACGTCTACGGAACTATCGCAGGCCTTGGGGGGCAGATCATGACCATCTTCCCTCAAGATCCCGGACTGTCAAGCATCTATGGGCCACCGGGATCTTCCTCCGAACAGGGTATCGAGACTTCGATCGGCACCCCTTCAGTCACACCCGTGATCATGGCGACCCTCCAGGTCCAGGAGGTGGTCAAGATAATCACCGGAGTGGGCGTCCCCATACGCAATCAGATGCTGTTGGTGGATGTATGTCGGCCAACCATCGACACAGTCGGACTGAGCAGGTAGAGAGAATGGCATCGATCATGGTGAGGTTCTACGGTTTCTGGCGTGACCGCCTAAGCACAGATGCGATCACGCTGCGGGCGGACAGCCTCGATGACGCCCTGCTGCAGGTCGAGGAGAACTACTGTGAACCGATCCGCAGAATACTTGAGTCCGAAGGAATCCGCCTTGACGGCAAGATGCAGGACCACGGCCTTATCCTGCTGAACGGAACCAACATCCGCAATCTCAAGAGCACCGACCTCAATGATGGGGACGTGCTTCACGTCTTCCCCCGCGCCATCGGAGGGTAGGAACACTCGACCCCGGGCCACCATACCCACCGGCGGTGACACGCCTGCCCCGTGCAGCTTGTTCCGCCCGCTCATCGTCGCATAGCATCCCGAACCGACGCGGGGCTTCATACCCGGCCGATCGGGCATAGATGTACACGGCGACCCGGTGTTTCGACAATACACGGCATGATGCTAAAATTGGCAATATGCCGGCAAATCTGCCACCGCAGTACCACGAAGCGGAAAAGAGATATCGGTTAGCCAAAGAGCCTGACGAGAAGATCGCAGCGCTCCATACCATGCTGGCCATCATGCCCAAGCATAAGGGAACAGACAAGCTGCATGCCGACCTGAGGCGCAAGATCGCAAAGCTAACCCAGGAAGCCGAGAGGAAACAAGCTACGGCCAGGCGGACCGGCTTCGACATCAGGCCTGAAGGTGCGGGGCAGGTAATGCTGGTGGGCCCGGCGAACGTCGGCAAGTCGCAGTTGCTCGCGTCGGTCACCGAGGCTCTGCCAGAAATAGCCGATTACCCCTTCACAACGCAAATACCAATTCCGGGCATGATGAGGTACGAGGACATTCAGGTCCAACTGGTGGATACCCCGCCCATCGGCCACAAGGAGGTGAGAGTACTGCTGGCAAACCCTCTCAGAAGCGCCGATCTGATAGCCATTGTAGTTGACCTATCCCAGGAACCGGTCACACAGGTGGAGGCAACCCTCCAGGGACTGGGAGAGGCCCGAATTGAACCGCTGGCCGAGGATGGTTCACAGGCAACGCCCGGCTCCTATCCCAGGAAGATGTTCATAGTGGGCAACAAGAGCGACCTGCCCGATTCCGGACAGAACCTGAGACTGCTTGCCGCAAGATACACGGGCGTGTTTCCCATTCTCGCGATATCGGCAAAAGAAGGACAGGGCCTCGACGAGTTCAGAAGGGCCGTCTTTCACGAACTGAGCATCATCCGGGTGTACACCAAGACTCCGGGTGACAAGGTCGACATGTCGGATCCGATGATACTGGAGAAGGGCAGCACAGTCGAAGAGGCCGCTGAGAGCCTTCACAAGGACTTCCGGGAGAATCTCAAGTACGCTGTTGTCTGGGGCTCCGGTAAGTATGATGGGCAGAGGGTGAGCAAGACACATACACTCCAGGATGGAGACATAATTGAGTTCCGGATATAGTTATCCTGCGACATCGACCGATGTCAGCTGTGATACGTGCCGACCGTTACAGCCGGTTGCGTTTTGCCAGGCCCTGGACTATACTTGAATCGGTGGTTACAAGTTTGGGTTATCGCGCCTCTGTGACAGTTATCCTGCTCGCGTCTGCATACGTTGGATGACCGAAGCTCTAGCCAAGTACTGAACGAAAGGAGGTCATCCAATGGGTTTCACCGACAAGTCACTGGAATGCTCGGACTGCGGCAACGCGTTCACTTTTACTGCCGATGAGCAGGAGTTCTATGCCGGCAAGGGATATGCGAACGAACCCAAGCGCTGCCCTGCCTGCCGCGAAGCCAGGAGGACTCAGCGCAACAGCTTCGGCGGTTACAGGGCCAGCCGCGAGATGCATTCCGCGGTCTGCGCTGAGTGTGGCAAGGACTGTGAAGTGCCTTTTGAGCCCCGGCAGGACAGGCCTGTCTACTGTAGCGACTGCTACAGCAAGCTCAAACCCGGCGGCCGTTCCTAGCTGATGGCACATTAGCCGGGAGGGCGCTCTGGGGATTTCGAGCGCAACGGGTTCTGGCAGGCATCGGTACATCCCGTCACAATGAGTTGTGCTGTGTGAGGAGCTGGGGCACTACTGGAAAAGGGGGTTTTGAACATGAACATATACGTTGGCAATCTATCTCGCGAGACCACCGAGGATGAACTGCGTCAGGCGTTTGAGGCCTTTGGGCAGGTCACATCGGTTAACATCATCAAGGACAGGTACAGTGGAGACTCCAGAGGTTTCGGGTTCGTGGAAATGGCAGACAAAGCCGAAGCCCAGGCCGCGATCAACGAACTGAACGGAACTCAGCTGGGAGAGCGGACCCTCAGTGTCAATGAGGCCCGTCCCCGGGGCGAGACCGGCAGAGGCGGCGGAGGATACGGCAGAGGAGGCGGATTCGGCGGCTCATACGGACGCGGCGGAGGCGGTGGAAAACGGCGCAGGTACTAGGAACCGAGTATCTTGCGCACCGATAGCATCACGATTGTGGCCTGAAGCTCAAGGCTGAGGAAGGGCAGTTCGTTCTTCCGTCTTATCTCAGAGGCGAGCTTCCCGGCCACTGCATCGATGTTGCCCAACTCTTCACACTGCCTGACCAGATAGCTCTTGAATCTCTCTGTACGCTGGAGGCCCCTCTGCAGAGCATTTCGCCCCTGTTCCCCGGCCAGCACTCCGTGATGCTCGAATGCGCACACCTCCACATCATACTCGGACAGCTTCCTGAGCGATTCCAGGTACATGGTGAAGTCATATTGAGGCGAAGGCAAGACCAAACCTTTACCATCCGGCAGAGGACAGGGTGCTGCATCGGTAGGAAACATGGCCTTCAACGCAGGAACATAGACCGCCATTGAGCACCGACTATGACCGGGAGCTTCTATGATATGAGCTTCGATCCCCTGGCCCAGGTCCAGCGCGTCCCCGTCACCGACAATCCTGTCGACGTCAATACCTGAGATGTCCAGACCCGGATCCTCAAGCTCCCTATCTAGCCCCGATTCCGCGATCTTCTCCCTGTTGGCACTGGCGATTACATCGATAACCTTTGGTTTTTGCAGCACCTCCGCTGCATACGCTGAAGCGACTACCTCTGCCTCGGGAAATCTCCTCTTGAGGTAGGGCACCGCTCCGCAATGGTCGAAATGAGAGTGGGTGATAACGAGATACCGGATGTCCCCCGCATCAACATCAATCGCCGACAACTGCCTTTCCAGGGCAGGAGCTATGTAGCTCATACCCCCACCAACTATCATCGAATGTCTACCCCTTACCAGATACATACAGATCTCGTGTGTTCCGAGGAAATCGATTCTCTCGTTGATCTTGCCAGGCTCTGCAAACCACATATGAGATCTTCCTTTCGTCGGGAGATGCTCAGGGAGAGATGAATTCCCTGATCGCCCTGAAATAGGCCTCCCGCCCCACCAACATGATGTCGTTATGGTCAGCCCCCGGGATAACGAGCAGCCTCTTGTCCCGCGCCGCTGAGCCATGATACAGCATCTCTCCTTCACTGGCCGGAATGATCTGGTCCCGCTCGCCGTGGATCACAAGCGTCGGCACCTTTATGCTTCGTATTTTGGCCAGGTTAGGAAACTCCGGGTCGTGTATACCCAGAGACCCGGCGGGAATGCCAAGGTGAGACAGAAGACTGGAAATGGCAGCAAAGCCACTCTCGATGAGCAGCCCTTTGACCATGTCTTGGTGGCGATAGGCCACTTCGATAGCTGAAAGGCTTCCCAGCGAGCGGCCCATAACCAGGGCATCACCGCAGTATCCTTCCCTCTGCAGGATGTCGCGCAATCCCCTGAATATGATAGGAGCATCCTCGACCGTGTTGTTCAAGGTGGGGCTACCCTGACTCGCGCCATAGCCCCGGTAGTCGGCGACAAACAGATTCAGCCCCACCTCACCATACATCGGTGCGATGCCATCGTAGTCACCAACTACCTCTCCATTACCATGGAAGTAGAGCACTGTAGGCACATCTCTGCTGTGCACATAGAGTCGACATGACACGACCACGTTGTCATCGACTTTGATCAAGTGGTCGTAAGCCCCTGATGGCGTAGGGCTGACACTCTTTCTGGGGTAGAACACGAAGCTGAGGATCTCGGGACGGTCAAGCGCAGAGAACGCGCTTTTATCTTGTTCATCCACAGCGGAATTCTAGCACATCCCTCATGGCACCGGCCCATACTCCTTAGATGGGGCAGACACAACTGGAACTCCTTCTGCACACAGCATCTCAGTGCCATCACTGCAACCTATATCGACGGGCCCACCACAGGTATCCGATAGCGGCAACAAACGCGATCGAGGCCAAGGGCGGCCACACGAGCTCAGGGCTGGCCGGAAATGCATCAAGAAGGATCCCTCCTAACACAGGGGCAACTGCAAAGCCGATGGTTTCGCTCAACCCGAAGAGGCCCATATACCGCCCCCTCAGCCCTTGTGGAGCCAGCTCCGCCGCCACCGATAGCGTGATCGGCGTGTGTATTATCTCGCCTGCTGTTATCACAGCCATGGCTCCAAGCGCCCATCCGAATCCGGTAATCCAAGCCAATGACAGGTAGCCGATCCCGTACAGCAGGCATCCGAGCAATATAGCCCGGGCCTTCGCCACCTTCCCGAGGACACGCGTCACCGGATACTGGAAGAAAATCACGATCAGCCCGTTCAGAGTTAGAAGCCAACCGTATTGGGCCGGCGAAAACCCGACTCTGTCCACGGTGAACACAGACAGCGTGCTGCCCATCTGTCCCATCACTACGAAGAGCAACAGGGTCAACAGCGTGAAGATCAGGAAGGGAGGACTACTAACCCACGGCAGAACGCCGCGGAAGCCCTGTCTTCCTTCGGTTCCCGATTCAGGTCTGCGAATCGAAACGGAAACAACGACGAAGATGATGACGCAGGTCGCAGCCGGAATCGCAAATAACCAGGCATAGGGTATGGCGTCGAACAGGTAGCCCCCTATAGCAGGGCCGGCAGCCCAACCGATGTTGGCTCCTATACGAAGGACGCCGTATGCCTCCGTGAGTCTCCCTTTGGGAACGAAATCCGCCACCATTGCTGTGATGACAGGGTGTGTTGCAGTCAGCATCGACCGACCTGCGATGTAGACCAGTGTAATGGCCCACACAGGGGCTGAAATGCCGATGAGAACCGCCAGTCCCGCATAGAGGAAGGCACCGGCTAATGCAGCCACAAGCAGGATCGGCCGTCGTCCGTACCTGTCTGATAGTTCGCCCCCTACAGCCTGGCTGACAGCAGCGCACAGCCCACCGGCCAGTAGTATGGTACCGACCAGGGTCATGGATACGCCTCGATCCTGATGGAGATACAGGGCCAGGAATGGCATACAGATAGAGAACCCGATTGCACCGAGAAGCCTTATGGCAGTCATGACCCATACGTCGGGTTCGAAGCGGCGATATACACCTGGAAACAGGCTTGTGGCTTTTCCTAGCAGACCTCTCATCACATCAGCAAGCACAATGGATTATACCCCTTCTGGATCCGCGATCGCCTTTCATTCTGGCCCGCCGTACCGCAATAATCTGAACACGCGAGAAACTGCCGCCCTATCGCCGCCGCTCTCGCTGGCCTGACCCTTGACCGCAGTCGGCCGGACCACGGCTGCCAAGGTTGCGCAAGTCGAACTGCGGTGTAGTTCGTGACGAGCGACGTGACTGAACCTGATTCGGTGTCAGGTCACCGGGGGAGGGCATCTACGATCCGGGATCGGCAGACCTGTCCCCGAGAGGACTCGGGCCCAGTCTCTTGATCTCCTCAACGAAGTCAGTGACCACCTCAGCGAATCTCTGTCCCTCGGCGGCGGAGACCCACTCCAGCCTCAATCGCTCTGGCTCAAGCCCTAACTGCGGTAAGAGCTTCTTAAGCAGAAGAACCCTCCTCAGAGTCTTGTAGTTCCCCTCCAGGTAGTGACAGTCTTTGGGATGGCATCCCCCTATGAAGACCCCGTCAGCGCCTCGCTGAAAGGCTTCAAGCACATGCACCGGAGCTACCGCTCCCGAACACATCAGCCTGATCATCCTCAGATTCGGCGGATACTGAATCCGGCTTATCCCTGCCAGATCGGCGCCTGCATAGGCGCACCAGTTACAGCAGAAGCCGATGATTCTGGGGCCAGAGTTATCCATAACTATACTCCTGACAGAGCGGCGCTAAGCATCGCCGATATTTCCGCTCGAGTGAACCCTCGCTGCTGAACGGCGCCTGACGGACACGCGGCGCAGCAGGTGCCGCAACCCTTGCACAATGCCTCGTTGACCGAAGAGACGCCCTTTTCCCTGTCCACCGTTATGGCCGAATAGGGGCACAGAACCTCGCATACACCGCAACCGCTGCATATGGACTCGTCGACCCAGGCAACAATGCCCTCTCCGACCACACTGTCCTTCGCCAGGACTATCGTGGCGCGCGCCGCCGCGGCCTTCGCCTGGGCGATGCTCTCATCGACCGATTTCGGTGCATGGGCCAGGCCACAGACATAAACCCCTTCAGTGGCAAAGTCGACGGGGCGAAGCTTTACGTGCGCCTCCAGGAAGAACCCGTCATTATTCAAAGGAACCTTATACAGCATTCCGAGCTCGTTGGCTTCAGGTGAAGGCACTACTGCTGCACTCAAGGCCACGATGTCAGCATCGATCACCACGTCCTCGCCCAGTAGTGGATCAGTGGCCCTGACACTGAGCAGGAACCGGCTGTCTCTTCTCTCTTGACTAACCTGAGGCCTATTATCCGGGTCGTAACGCAGGAAGATGACTCCCTTCCGCCTTGCCTCTTCGTAGTACTCCTCATTGAACCCGTAGGTTCTAACATCCCGATACAGGATGTAGATGCTCATATCAGGTTTGATCGCTTTCAGCCTCAAGGCATTGTTGATCGCCCTGTTGCAGCAGACCCTGGAGCAGTAGGGCCGTTCTTCGTCCCGGCATCCCACACACTGAATCATGACCATCGTATCGCAGTTGACGATGTCCGGGGTCCTCCTCACCATCTCTTCCTCAAGCTCCAGTTGCGTGAGAACCCGGGGGTCCCTCCCATAGAGATACTCATCGGGCCTGTATTCCTCAGCTCCCGTGGCAATGATGGTAACGCCGTGCTCCAGCTTCTCTATCACCCTGCCGCGGTATCTCATGACCTCCGTAGTGAAGTTGCCTACGTACCCGTGGGCGTCCACAATCCAGGTGTCGGTATACACCCTGATGTTGGGATGGCCCTCAACTCTTTGAACGATCCCTCCCAGAAACTCCTGAATGTCCTCCCCGCCGAGGTTGAAGTGCAGTCTTCTGGCCATACCACCAAGCACACTGCTTCTCTCGATAAGGTCAACCTCGAATCCCTGATCCGCCAGTGTCAGCGCACTGGTCATCCCGGCTATCCCTGCCCCGATAACCAGCGCACGGTGGTTGACCGGAAGAGCTATCGGTTTTAGTGGCTCAATCAGTCTGGCCTTGGCCACGGCCATCCTCACAAGGTCCTCCGCCTTCTGGCTCGCTCGCTCTTTGTCGTTCATGTGTACCCAGGAACACTGGTCACGAATATTGGCCATTTCGAAGAGATACGGGTTGAGGCCGGCCTCTCTAATAGTCTCCCGGAACAGAGGCTCGTGAGTCCTGGGGGTACAAGAGGCGACAACAACCCGGTTCAGTTTGTACTCGTCAATCACCTTCTTGATCTTGTCCTGAGTGTCCTGGGAACAGCTGAAGAGGTTCCGCTCGGCATAGGCCACGTTGGGCAGTGTCCTGGCAAACTCGGTGACCTCAGGGACATCCACATACCCTCCGATGTTGATTCCGCAGTGGCAGACAAAGACACCAATCCTCGGTTCCTCTTCACGGACATCCCTCTCCGGCGGATACTCCTTTATCCTGGTCAGAGTCTTTCTTGCAGGAGCAAGCAGGGTCGAGATATCACCCGCAGCCCCACTCGCCTGCATCACCGTCTCGGGAATGTCCTTTGGTTCCGAAAAGGCCCCGCAGACGTACACTCCCCGCCTCGAAGTCTCCATCGGGAGAAACGGTCTGGTGTGGCAGAAGCCGTACGGGTTCACCTGGATCCCGGCCCGCCTGGCGAGCTCGATCAACTCCGGAGACGACTGAAAGCCCACAGACAGTACCACCATGCTGAAGAGCTCCGACCTTACGGAACCATCCTCATTGGCGAATTTGACTACCAGGTCCCCGGTGCCGTCCATAGCTTCTATGCTGTATACCTTCGACCTGACAAAGCCTATGCCGATGTCATCCTTGGCGCGCTCGTAATACTTATCGAAGTCCTTGCCGTGCGTTCTGACATCCATGAAAAAGATCGTGACATCGAGCGGGGTCTCGCTGTGCTCCTTGGCAATCATGGCCTCTTTGATAGCGTAGGTGCAGCAGACGGAAGAGCAGTATGGCCGATCATGAGATGGATCTCTGGATCCGACGCACTGGATGAAAGCGATCTTCTGTGGGGGAGTCAGGTCGGAGGGCCGCAGCAGATGGCCCTGGAACGGCCCGGATGCAGACAGGATGCGCTCGAACTCAATACTGGTTACCACGTTGGGACACCTTCGGTATCCTAACTCGTACTGAACAGACGGATCGAACAGATCGTATCCACCGGCAAACAGGACCGCACCTACGTCAAGCTCCAGTTCCCTTGGCTCATCTTCAGCCAGGACTGCCTCCGCCTCACATGCCTTAGAGCAGCCCTTGCAGTCCATCTCTCCGGTGATCTGAAGACAGTTAGCAGCATCTCTGCTGTATTTGAGAGGCACTGCCTGGGGAAAGGGCACGTAGATGGCCTTCCTCCTGGCAAGCCCCTGGTTGAACTCATCGGCCACCACAATGGGGCATACATTAACGCGAGAGATAGCCCCCTGAGCACAGTTCTCAATGCACTTCCAGCACCCTGTGCACGTAAAGGTGTTGTAGATCGGCTTCTCGCAGTTACATTCCTCCGCTTGCGCTGTTGAGCAACTGATGCCCATGAAGAACAGCCCGTCCTTCTTGATAACCCCTGCCTCCTCAAGTTTGTCAAGAGCCCTCACATCACAGCCTCTGCAGACCACCCCGAACCTCTTGTCAGGCCACTCGGTCTTGATCTGACGCACAAGGGTCGCTACACTGTACCTGGGCTCTAGCTCAAGCTCTGACAGCTCATCGTGGTCGGTGAAGAGATATGGCCCTACGTGTCCCCATCTTCGTCGGAGACCAACGACTCCATCATAGCCCTCGGCCAGGATCTCCCTTGCCTTAGCTATTATCGAGTCTTTCTCCAGGATTCTCTCGGTTGCCTCTATTACTGCCTTATCAGCCATTCTTATCACCCTTTGTTGATCTTCACAGCACAGACTTTGAACTCGGGAATCTTGGCTTCAGGATCCAGGTGCCTGCTTGTCAACTCGTTGGCAGGGCACTCAGCGAAGTGAAAAGGTATGAACACCACGCCCGGTAACATTCTCTCCGTAACAAGAGCCTGTATCCTGATCTTGCCCCGCCGCGACTCAACGGTTACCCACTGGCCCTGAGATATCGACAGCCTCTTCGCATCCTCGGGGTTGATCTCCACGAACCCTGTCGGGAGTTCCCTCTCCAGAGCAGGAGTTCTGCGAGTCATGGTCCCGGTGTGATACTGAAACATCAACCTGCCCGTCGTTAAGACGAACGGATACTTCCTGTCAGGTAGCTCAGCCGGCTCCCTGTAGTCAATGGGGAAGAACCGTCCCTTGCCCCGGGTAAATGAGTCTTTGTGCAAGAACCTGGTTCCATTGTGTTCCTCAGAGGTACACGGCCAGGGCAAGATCGCCCCCTCATCCAACCTCTCATAGGTGACTCCGGCATAGCTGGGGGTAAGTGCCGAGATCTCCTGCATAATCTCTCTGGGAGACGGGTAGTCGAACCCTGCTCCTCCAATCCTGGCTGCCAGCTCGCTCAGGATGATCCAATCGGGCTTGGACTCCCCTATAGGCTCAATCGCCTTCCTTACCCTCTGAACTCTCCTGTCAGTGGCCGTGAAAGTGCCCTCCTTCTCAGCAAATGAGCACGCTGGCAGTACCACATGAGCAAGCTGCGCTGCTTCCGAAAGGAATATGTCCTGAACCACCAGAAAGTCGAGAGACCTCAAAGCCTTCTTGAGATGGTTGATATCTGCGTCGGATAGGGCAGGATTCTCTCCCACAATATACATAGCCTTGAGCGAGCCATCGATAGCAGCATCGGTCATCTCGGTTGCCATAAGACCCGGCTGCTGTGGCAACTCGACTCCCCACGCTTCCTCGAACTTCGCCCTTGCCGTCCCGTCGGTCACTAACTGATATCCCGAATACACATTCGGCAGGGCTCCCATATCACATGCGCCCTGCACGTTGTTCTGCCCTCGAAGAGGGTTCACTCCTGTGGACTCGCGCCCGATGTTCCCGGTAAGCATCGCGAGATCGGCAATACAGAGCACGTTCTCAACACCGGTAGTGTGCTGTGTGATGCCCATACCATATAGAATGCTGCCCCTTTCAGCCTGCCCGTAAAGCCGAGCTGCCTCCTCCAGAGCGGCCTGGTCGATTCCTGCGATTTCACACACCTTCTCTGGCGGGTACTCCTTCACCTTCTTCTCCAGTTCATCGAAGCCTTCTGTACGCTCCGCGATGAAGTCCCTATCAGCAAGGTCCCAGGACAGGATGAGATTCATGATGCCATTGAGCAGGCACACATCTGTTCCCGGCCTGTGCTGGAGATACACATCGGCGAACTCAGCTATCGGTGTGCGCCTGGGGTCTGCCACGACCAGCCTGGCTCCCTTCTCCTTTGCCCGCAGGACCCTTGAGCCGATAAGGGGGTGCTGTTCTATCGTGTTGCTTCCTATTATGAGTATGCAGTCCGAACCTTCTACCTCCGGTACGCTGTTAGTCATTGCCCCGCTTCCAAATGCTTTCGCCAGGCCTACGACCGTCGACGCATGGCACAGCCGGGCACAATGATCCACATTGTTCGTGCCTATAACCGCTCGGGCGAACTTCATCAAAAGGAAGTTCTCTTCATTCGTGCACTTGGCGGACGCCAGCACACCTATGGAGTCAGGGCCATGCTTCCGCTTCGTCTTGCCCAGCCGTTCAGCAACAATGCCAAGGGCTTCATCCCAGCTTATCGGCTGAAACTTGCCGTCGCGCTTCAGCAGAGGCGATTTGAGCCGATCAGGATGATCAACGAAATCCACTGCATTCCTGCCCTTGATACACGGTCTTCCTTCACTGATCTCGTCGGTTCTGCATGGAACCACCCCGGTGGCCCGGCCGTCCATAACCTGGACATAGACCTGACACCCGCAACCGCAGTAAGGACAGACCGTCAGCACGAAGTCGGTGCTCATCTCGCTATCTCCGTATTGACCGCAGGCTCCTCCTTAAGCCTCTGGACAAGCCTGTTCTTTGTTTCGCTGTCCAATCCCGGGACGACCTCAAAGACCGACTCGGGAGATTGACGCCACATAAGTTGATGAATGGCCCGTAAAGGTATGTCCATGGGACATGCATCTTCGCACATGCCGCAGTTAACGCACAGGTCCGCAATACGATAGGCTCTTATGATCTGGAACAGGGGCACGGCGGGAGGTATCTCCCCGGGCTTGATCCACTCAGCGTCTTCCAGTTCGGCTCCGTCATAGATCCATACAGGGCACGCATCCCGACATCCGAAACACTTTATGCACTTGCTGAGTTCGGCCTGCCAGAAGTCCTTCCGTGACTCATCATCCATCAGGGCCAATCGCTGGGCCAGAGTCTCGGGTTCTATACCCTCCCGCTGTTCGACGGGAAGCTCAGGGAGTTTTCGCCTTTCAAAGACAACGTTCGTCATCGCGTGGGCCTCCTCGTTTTCCGCGAGGCAGGCCAGGGTGCAATCACCGCACTGAGTACACTTCGCCTCGTCCACAACGATGCGATCCACCCATATCTGCCCATCACGCTCCTTCAGGTTGTCAAAGACCGACTCGGCGCATGACCCGCACCCCGTGCATTTGTCTATGTCCACATGGCGGGGTCTCTGCAGCACTTTCACCTTGAACTTCCCCGCCTCGCCGGAGACCTCCTGCAACTCAGCGTTGGTTATGAGCTGGATGTTAAGGTGTCTTCCCGTCTCCACCAGCTTGGGAGACAGAATGCACATGGAGCAGTCATTCGTCGGGAAGGTCTTATCCAGCTGGGCCATAATGCCCCCGATAGAGGGCGACTTCTCGACAAGATAAACGTAGTAACCGGACTCAGCAAGGTCCAGCGCGGCCTGGATACCACCTACACCTCCGCCCACAACGAGAACTGCTCCTATCGTGCCATTTCCACTCTGGTCTTCCATTAGTATACCCTCACGTATGTTATAGCTTACTGAGTGACTCTCTGGCCAGCGCCGACGGCTCGACCTCACCCCCTTCGAACCTCGAGCCAACGACTGCGTTCACCATCTCGCGGCGCATCCTCTGACAGAAGACATCGATCTCCCTCACGCTGGCCACAAACGTTGGGGCGACGTAGCCCTCCCTGACCGCCATCTCCCTCAACGCCTTCACTATGTCTGAGAAATCCACTTCCTGGGGGCAGTGAGCCTGACAGCTGTAGCACTGAATACAGAACCAGATCATGTCCGATGACAGGACCTCTTTCCTCATCCCCAGCAGGACCATGCGGATTATCCGCCGGGGGTTGAATCTCTGATCGATATCCGAGACGGGACAGCTTGCAGTACACAGCCCGCAGGCGAAGCAGAGGTTGATGTGCTCTCCTCCCGGTTCATTCGCAACGTCATACTTGAATCTGGTATCAAGCTCGTTCAAAGCTACAGTCATCGTTCGTCTCCTTAACACCCTTCGGGGGATAGATCCTATACAAGTCCGGCAGCTTCCAGTATCTCTGGCACTCTCTCTTCCCGTCCGATGAACATTATGTGCACGCCATCACAAACCCTTTCTTCCTTTAGCTGCCTTATCATCCGTGCAGACATCTCTATACCTTTGGCGACTCCTGTTCCTTTGGGTGCTTCAGCCAGCTCATCAATGATACGTTGCGGGATGACAATCCCGGGCACGTTCTCATTCATGTACGCGGCCATCTTGACCCCGATGATGGGAACTATTCCGGCAAGTATCCTGACCTTTTCATCCATATTGCGGACGAAATCCGTAAACCTTTTGATCTCGTCGAGTTCATAGACCGCCTGTGTCTGAATGAAGTCAACACCTGCCTTGATCTTCTTCTCAACCTTGATTAGCTGGGGCTCGATGGGATCAGATGAAGGAGAGGCTGCAGTACCGACACAGAAGTCCGTGCCTCCGCTGAGTTCGTTGCCCGCGATATCCCGGGCGGAGTTCAATGTGTGCACGAGATGAATGAGTTGCACCGAGTCCAGGTCGAATACCTGCTTGGCCTCCTTGTGGTCGCCAACATCAACAGAGTCGCCGGTCAGGCACAGAACATTCCTGACACCCCTCGAGTGAGCAAACAGAAGATCCGCCTGGATCGCCATGCGGTTCCTATCGCGGCAGGTCACCTGCAGCACCGGCTCACCGCCGTGTTCCTTGATCAAGAGACAGATACCCAGGGACGGATAGCGCATAACCGAGCTCTGATTGTCAGTGACGTTAAGACCATGCACCTTGTCCTTCAGAAGCTCAATATGCTCGATGGCCTTTGAAACACTGGAACCCTTTTCCGGGCCCACCTCGGTCGTTACGACGAAGCCTTCCTTCTTAAGAATCTCCCTGAAAGGTGTCGACATTCTCTTACCCCCTTAAGCCTTTGCCGCCTGGACTTTGCCCGGCCTCCTGACCGCCCTGAAGTTCTTCGGTGTCACATACTCCCGCATCAGGTCGAGCCGACCCTGCTTCTCCAGTCTGCGATGAACCAGGACCCAGGCACAGTCCTTATCCGGGTCTATCTCGCACATTCCGCCCTTTCTCGTACCCCCGCAGGGGCCGTTTAGAAGTCCCTTGGCACAGCGCACCATCGGGCAGACTCCACCGGTTCGATCCAGAAAGCAGTCCCCGCAGGCACCACACATCTCGACCCACAGTCCTTCCCTTTCAGGCATTCCGATAAAGGTGGTGTTAACGGCCGGCAGCACCGGTTTGTCGTCAAACAGCTCCGCCATCGTCTGCACTCCTGACCCGCAGGCCAACGAGAGAACTGCGTCTGCTTCCGCAACCTTGTCCTTGATCTCCGTCACCATCTCCTTTTCGCATTGCCGCTCCACGGTAGTCTCCAGCGTAACGATCTCGTTACCGGCTGCTCCTCTGGCCAGCCTCAGTTGCGAAGCGAGTATGCCCACCTCTTTCTCTCCACCGGCCCAGCAGACAGTGACACAGGTTCCACAACCCGCGACAAGGACCTTCTTGTACTCAGCAACCGACTCCTCGATCTCTTCCATCGGTTTTCGTTCAGCGATTATCATATTGCCTCCCTGGACTGCTCCTTCGCATTCACAAGCTCGTCTGCTATTCTCACGAACTTCTGGGGTGCATTGGGGCTGATGTTATGCATTGCCACTGATCTGCCGTCCAAACGAGCCTCATCCAGCAGAACCTGACACTGTTCCACCCTTTCCCTTGCCCTGGTGTTTCCGGTGATGTGGTGACAGGCCCCGTCCTCACATCCCAATACCAGCACCGCCCGCGCACCTTTCTCGAAAGCCTTCAGCATATGAATCACATCCACACGCCCGGCACAGGGAACCCGGATTATGCGCAGGCTCTCCGAATAGTGGAGTCGCAACCTTCCCGCTAGATCAGCGGCGGGGTAGGCAGAATGCTCACAACAGAAGGCTATGACGCGTCCTTTCATGACTCTCCTATGGCCTCGATCTGGGCCAGCACCTGGTCATCTCTGTATCCTTCGAACACTATCGCCTTGGCCGGGCAGATCGCAGCACAGATGCCGCAGGCATCGCAGGCCACATCCGATATGACAGCTATCTCCTTGCCGTTATCGACCCGGCTCAGCCGAATCGCACTGTGGGGACACACGCGAATGCAGGTAAGGCAGGCAACGCACTTCTGGGTGTCTGCCTTGACTCTCTCTATCTCCGCCTCAATCACCCCTGAAGACAGAAGTCCGTATATCATCATGGCAACGCTGTGGATATCGTTCGCCATCCGGCTGGCCTCAAGATCCCCCCGACAGCCTCCGACACAGAACACCCCCCTCTTCTCAAAACCTACGGGGTAGAGATGCACATTCTCATCCTGGTAGAAGCCCCTGGAGTCCAGCCGAATGTTGAACATGTCGGCCAGAGCCTCAGTGCCTTCGGGAGGGCAGAGAACCTCCTCGGCCACGAGAAGGTCGCAATCCACTATTGTGTCTGCCCCGAGGAACACATCTCTTGCCTCAATAGAAATACGTCCGTCATCGATGGCAAGCCTCGGTGCAGAGTCGCACTTCACAAACACGACGCCGCACCCACGAGCTTCACGGTACAGCTTCTCAGCACCTTCACTATCTACCTTGACATCCTTGCAGAAAACATACACCTCGCTGCCCCATTTCACCCGGGCTGCTATCGCGTTGTTGAGTGTGGCCAGTGTGGGAAAGCGAGAATTCTCATCGCAGGAGTCGAGTAGAAAGGCTATGGTTTCTGGCTTTCTCGCCGTAGCGCCGTTGTCAAGCATCCGGAACAGCTGTTCCTGTGACACGATGTTCGCCGGTGAACCAGCACCGCCGACAACAGGCAGGCCTTTCACAGAAACAGGAGAAAGCTCGGTCGTAAAGCCGGTAGCAAGAACTATCGCCCCGTACTTGCGCCTAATCCGCTCGCCCTCCCTCTCTATCGTCACAGCGAAATCCCCTGCCTCACCGTGAGCCGATGTTACCCGTGCCGGGGTGAGAACCTCGATATTCCGATCTCCCTCCACCGCGGACTTCATCGTATCGATGTCACATCTGTAAAAGCTCTCCACCCCATCTTGCGTTGCACCCAGAACCTCTTCCACTGCCGCAATCGTTACGGGTAAGCCGATCCTTGATAGACGAAGAGCGGTGCCAATCGCCGAGAATCCGCCGCCAACCACAAGAACCTCCCGGCTTACAGGTAACTCCTTCTTCTCCAGCGTCCGGAGCAATCGCACTCTGCTCACCGCCATCTTCACAAGCTCCACAGCCTTACCTGTAACATCTCCATCATGAACCCATGAGCATTGCTCCCGTATATTTGCAGCGGAGAACGATCGCCCGCTCAGTCCTGCGGTTTCCAGTACCTGCTGGAAGACACACTCACTGAACTCGGGAGCACATCCGGCGACAACCACTCTGTCTGGATGCTCCTCCCTGATCCGGGAGACCATCTCTCTCTTCCCTTCTTCAAAACAGAGGCCTGAGCTCAGATCGACCGAGGTGACGCCGGGGATCTTCGATATCCTCTCCCGGGTCGCCTCGAAGTCGATGTTCTTGATGGCCCCGCCGCAGTTGCAGAGAAAGACTGCTATCTTTGTGTCCACCTAGTGTCCCCTTTGGCCAGCAATCCGCAGGCCAGCGGAATCTCTCAGTACCTGGATTGCCCTCGACGCCGCCGCTATTCCGTGGGCGATAGAATCAGGTATGTCCTTGGGCCCCTGGCAGGCTCCAGCAATCAGTACCCCGTCAACGTTGGTCTCATTGGAACC
>SL_5KL_010_SEDDRAFT_10000033_pt1 | contig 70348 bp, 72 predicted proteins | sample SodLakKL_010_SED_FD_9118 | JGI IMG/M metagenome (IMG submission 9118)
CCGATAAGGTTCCTCAGTAGCTCAACGGCAGAGCGACCGGCTGTTAACCGGTAGGTTGCAGGTTCGAATCCTGCCTGGGGAGCCAATTTTATGTACTTTTTTAACCGGCTTGTTTATCTTTTCTCCATTCACAGCGGTTTCGTTTTGAGCAAAAATCACAGGGTACCATACTGGAATCCATATTTTTGCCCTGGGGAATTACAAAAGTGGCCGATTTCCTGGGGATTATCAGGCAGCTTTCTGTAAGCCTCAGGTTTATTTTATCGGCAGGTAAAAGAGAAAATACCTGCCTTTGCTGTTCGATAGGCCACCCTTCCTGACCGGGCTGGGCCCGCATTCCTAAATTTAATCCGAGTTCGCAGGCTTTTGCACTGATTATATCTTCAACAGCCTGTGATACTTTGCGGAGGGATGCAATTCCGGCGCCGTCCAGGGTTACCGCTTTTACCGGGTTTTCATTCATTAGCTGGTTAACCCTGTTCTCCAATTCCGGGCCGATAGTGTACATGGCAATATTCAAGGTTTCAGCTCCGGCCATGGCTTTTGCTACCAGGGGTCCTTCAAAATAACCTCCGTCAAAAGTAATTTTTTGGTGCTCAAAACCGTTTACCTCGGCCAGTGCATGAAGAGCAGCCGGGTCTATCAGGGAATAAGTTTCTTCGATGATTCCGTTTGCATCACTGAAAAGGCGACTGGAAGCGCGCTCCGGATCTATTCCCTGTCCCTTCAGGACATCGTCTGCAGAGAGAGTGATCTTTAAATCTTTGATTAGCTGATACATATAATTAACCTCCAATATCGTAAGAAGATCATTTATTATTTTAACCTTTCCTCTGATGCTTGACAACAATCTAAAGGGTGTGTTAATCTATTACTGCTGTTAGAGAGATAAGGTTTTCACGAAGCGGGGCCCATAGCTCAGCTGGAAGAGCTACCGGCTCATAACCGGTTGGTCCCAGGTTCGAGTCCTGGTGGGCCCACCATAACTTGGCCCCTTCGTCTAATCGGTTAGGACACCAGCCTTTCAAGCTGGCAACAGGGGTTCGAATCCCCTAGGGGTCACCACTCCCAAATTTAGGCAGATAACCCGAGGTAAGGTTGTCTGCCTAAAATTATGCCTTTCAGGCCAGGTATAAGCATTTTCTTCCCGGGTTTTTTTATAAGCTCAGGATTAAAACACCCGGGACATATTTTAAACTTTTATCAATACATGTTTGGATAGATAAAAATTTATGATTTAGTGTGTGTTTTTTCTTGACTTCCGCTAAAAAAACTATTAAAATTAGGAAACACAAGGCAATAAGGGCGAATAGCTCAGCGGGAGAGCACCTGCCTTACAAGCAGGGGGTCGTAGGTTCAAAACCTACTTCGCCCACCACTAAAATCAGGGGTTTCTAAGGCGTTAGTACTTAGAAACCTTTTTTTGTGTGGGGTCGAGTAGATACAGGCCTCTCGGGTTTCCGGAACTGTTTAGGCCGGCCCTATCCGTGGCTGTTCCTTTCGTCTGGTAGTGCCTCAATTAGAACCTCAAGACTCGCTATGAGTCGGCTGGCTGGGCCTTACTCAGTGGGCTTCCCACCCGCTATATAGTGCACCATTAGCTTGGCGCACGGTCAGATCCCTTTAGGGAAAAATTGGAAGAGTATTAATTTGACCAATAATATTACATTCGGTAAAATAAGGCTTAAGAACTAAAACCCTAAAATTAGGGGTTGTTTGCTGCTGAGTTTTGCACTTTAATGCAGGCGCAATCAGCCCGGGAGCTAAAGGTGAGTTGTTAAGGTACAGAGTTTGCAGAATATAATTTGAGTAAAGCGAGGGATACCATGGAAACGAAAGCACCTACCCGCGAAGAAGCGATGACCCTTTTGAAAAAGCATAACCAAAATGATGCCTTGATTAAGCATGCTTTGGCCGTAGAAGCGGTTATGGGACATTTTGCTGAAAAGTTTGGGGAAGATGTAGAAAAGTGGCGGGTTATTGGCCTGATCCACGACCTGGATTATGAAAAATATCCGGAAGAACACTGTCATAAAACGAAAGAGATGCTGGAAGAAGAAGGCTACCCCGAAGATTATATCAGGGCAGTGCAGAGCCATGGTTGGAAGATCTGTACCGAGGTGGAACCGGTGGAACCCATGGAAAAAGTCCTTTACGCTATAGATGAGTTGACCGGTTTGATTGTTGCCACTGTTTTAATGCGGCCCAGCAAGAGTATCATGGACCTAACCGCAAAATCGGTTAAGAAAAAGTGGAAGCAAAAAGGTTTTGCTGCCGGAGTGGATCGCGGAATTATTGAAGAGGGAGCAAATCTTTTAGGGATGGAAGTAAGTGAACTGATCGAAGAAACCATAATAGGCATGCAAAAGGCTGCAGATGAGCTTGAACTCAGGGGCAGCCTTTAGATCAGGAGTGGTCAGCAGGCGGTTCTATAGTATTTTTTAGATTTTAAAGAAGTGGGCGGGGTCATTCAGTATTAAGGCACGAATAAAGCTTAAGCTTCATCATCTGATGGGTGTAAATCGGTCTTCTTATTTTCTGGACAGCAATAATTTCTCCAGGTAAACAGGGCTTTTAAACATTCCCTGTACATTTGCAGGCGATAAATTGCCCCCCTGGCAAATCCGTACTTGGCTTCCTTCATGTGGTGGGTCATGTTATCCAGGTGGGGGTACGAAACTTTATCGCCTTTGAAGGCGGCGTACTTACTTAAAAATATTTCCACCCCAAACCTGCTCCATGAAAGATCCGGCAGGCTGTTGATAAAATTGCCTTTCAACCCCCTTTGTCCGTTCAAAATGTCAAAATAGCGGTGGGCAAGGTCGGTCATTGTCCTTCCCCCGTGGAAAGCTCCGACAGTCATGGCAAGTTCATTGTCATTTTGCAGGGGATTTAACAGTGCGTCCAAATGATCGTGGCGCAGATTGATCAAGTCTGCATCAATAAAAAGCCAGTATTCCGAATCACCTGCGTGTTCAATTCCAGATTGCAGCGCCGCACCTTTGCCCCGGTTATCAGTAAGTTCAACCAGTTCTACCGGGTAGTCCTGAGAAGCTTCAGCGGTGTTGTCGGTTGAACCGTCGTCAATAACGATAACCCTTTTTTTCGCCTGATAGCTGCACAGGATTTCCAGGACTGCTCCTATGCGTGGACCTTCATTATATGCCGGAACAAGGATTACTAATTCGTTTTGCAATGATATCCTCCTCTTCTTGTTTTGATTAAAAACGCTTTTATCCTTGATTAGTAAGGGACATAGTAATATTAATTCTATAAGTCAGTGGAATACCCTTGTTGGAAACTTTATATAATAATTGCTCATGTTATAATCGAATTTGAAAGGGTTGTCTTTTATAAATGGATGGGAAGTGGATTTAAATGCCCGTCGGTGCTAAAAAAGTAATGGTGGCCATGAGCGGTGGCGTAGACAGTTCAACTGCGGCCCTTTTATTGAAGGGGGCCGGTTATGAGGTGATCGGTGTAACCATGCGGGTATGGGTTGACCCGCATGCTGAAGAACAGGCCGGTGAAGAAGCTAGAAGCTGCTGTTCTTATAAAGATATTCTAGACGCCAAGAGAGTTGCGGCCGTCCTTGATATACCCCACTATGTTTTAAATATGAAAGACGAATTTTACCGGGATATAGTTAGTAATTTTATTTCCGAGTACCTTCGGGGAAGAACCCCTAACCCGTGTGTTGAGTGTAATCGTACCATTAAATTCTCCTATCTTCTTAATAAGGCATGGGGTATGGGAATTGATTATTTGGCTACCGGTCATTATGTTCGAATTAACTTTGACCGGGAAAGCAATCGCTATAAGCTGCTGCGGGGTCTTGATAATGATAAGGACCAGAGTTATATGCTCTATGTTTTAAAGCAAAGCGAGCTTAAGCATACCTTTTTCCCCGTCGGAGATAAAACAAAGCAGGAAATCCGGGAGACTGCAGAAGCCGGGGGGTTAAAAGTGGCAGGCAAAGAAGATAGCCAGGAAATATGCTTTATTCCCGATAATGATTACCGTTCTTTTATGGAAAGGATGTGTCCTGAAGTTGTGCAGCCCGGTGATATTGTATCAACCGGTGGGGAGAAGCTTGGCCGGCACCAGGGTATCGCCTTTTATACTATCGGCCAACGAAAAGGGCTCGGGATAACCGCTACTGAGCCGCTTTACGTGGTTGGGATTAACCCCCGGAATAATCAAATCGTTGTTGGCGGGAAAAAAGAAACCTATGCCGGCGGGCTTATAGCCGAAAAACTAAACTATATTGCCGGGGAAGGGCCTTTGCGACCGTTAACGGTAGAAGTAAAAATCCGCTACCGGGCACCGGCGGTGCCGGCAATTTTATACCCTCCAGAAGAAGGCCTGGCCCGGGTAGAATTTGAAGAAAAACAAAAAGCAGTTACCCCTGGACAATCGGTCGTTTTTTACAATGGTGAGGAAGTGCTTGGCGGTGGAATTATAAGAGAACCGCTGCCTTAAATGATAGATTTAACTGTTAATCATTTTTAGGAAGCAGTTCTGGAAAAGATATGCTTCAGTTTGCCCAGGAAGCCTTTTTTCTCTTGCTCCGGTTTTTCCTCCACTTCGCCTGCAGGCTGGGTTAGCCTTTCAGCAATAGATACGACACACCTTGATGCCGGAGTGAGAGGGTTATAGAGGACAAAAGGCTTAAATTGCTTCACAGATTTTACCACATTATCATCTTTTACAATATGCCCGATTGTTTGAGGGGTCAGGTCAAGAAAACGGTTGGCAACGTCCGTCAGCTTTGCGGATACTAGTTTAGCTTCAGCAATATTATCTACCAGGTTAAATACAAGTTTGATTGGAGGTTGGAATTCGTTCGCACTCAAAACCTTGATAATGGCATAGGCATCGGAAATAGAATGGGGCTCTGGTGTGGCGACAATTACAACTTCATCTGCTGCCATGGCAAATTCCACGACATTTTTTGATATTCCTGACCCGGTATCGATCATGATTATGTCGGCATGCTTTTCAAGCGGTTTTAACATGTTGATTATTCTGCCTAATTCTTCTTCCGGTAAGTCGGTCAGGGATTGCAGTCCCGAACCGCCGGGTATAACTTTGACCCCTTCCGGACCTTCAACGATTATATCCATCAGGTTCATCTCTTTATCTTCAACCAGGGTGTTGATGGTATATTTTGATTGTAAACCAAGCAGAACATCAACATTAGCTGTGCCTAAATCAGCGTCCAAAAGGTAAACTTTTTGTCCGCGCTGGGAAAGGGCAATAGCGGTATTGATTACAAAATTAGTTTTACCGGTACCACCTTTGCCACTGGTGACAGCAATGACTTTGGGTTGTTTTGTTGCTTTGTCCTCCACAGTAAATTCGGGAAGCTGGGTTTTACCTGTTACAGGTTTTTCTTGGCTGCTGTATTTTTTATCTGTTACTTCAGTTGTATGTTTTTCTTCTATTTCATTAATTTTGGTTTTAATATTTTTCCCGGGTTTAAATGCGGGGAGCCTTGCTGAAGGCACAGTAATCATCTCCTTGGTATGCAGGTTTCGGATCCGTTTAAGGGGCCTGTGCTTTAGCCGGAAAGTCCCAAAACCTTTGATGCTTACTATATTTCCCTGGGCCAAACTATCACTGATAGTTTCAATCGTAGCATCCACAATTCGTTTCGCATCAGCCCTGGTAATATTTGCTTTGTCTGCGGTATTTTTAATCAAATCGCTTTTATTCATCCTTATTTGCTCCCTTAGCTAAGAAGGTAGGCTTACATTTCCACAATTGTGCCAGCGGTTCCTGCAAATCTTGAACAAATTATAGGATCGATTAAACAGGCTAAAAATGTAAGCCACACTCACCTAAGTTTTTCTTGATTGCAGGGTTTGCTCAGGCAGTTACTTTTTGTATTAAAGCTTTTAAACTTCCCTATACTATTTTTTCGGCAGGAGATAGGATTAATTTAGAGAAGCTTAATCAGCAAAGCCAATTTCTTTAAGTTTTATATTTACCTGTTAAGAAAAAGTAAGTTTTGCCGAAGATGTAGGTAGAGGTGAAAACAATGGCCGGTTTTGGTGACAAATTACGTTACAAGAGAATGGGTATGGGGCTTACCGTCAAGGAAGCCTCAAAGAAAGCTAAAATTAAGCAAAAGCACTTGAACGCCCTTGAAGAGGAAAATGTCCTTATTTTCCGTGATAAGGAAACCATAATCGCTTTGATTAAAAAATACGCGCCGGTATTAGGGCTGGATCAAGAGGAAATGCTCGCTGATTTTAATGCCCTTTGGACTGATGCCAGGACCGCTAAGGCATATTTGCAGCAGACTTATAAAAAAAGTAGGGGTTTGGGTATAAGTTTCGAAAAAGTTCCCGTTTATGGAGCTGTGGTCCTGGCTGCAGCCCTGTTTTTACTGGTGGGCGGTTACCTGGCCTGGGATTACATAACTGATCCCTCCCGTTTAGGGGAAGAGGCTGTCCCGGGGGTAGTAGCAGACGAAACCTCGCCTCCTGAAGATAATGGTGAAAGAATAATAACTGCTGAGGAACAAGCCTGGCAGGATGGGGCGGGAATTGCCATTCCCGAAGAAACTGACCCCGGGGAGAGGGAATATGCCGGTGCTATGGACCGGGAAGTTGAAGCAGGTAATGAGAATGAAAAAGAAGAAGTAACAGATGAGGATGAAAAAGTAGAAGAAATCGAAGAAGATACTTATAAGCTGGAGCAAGAGGGTGAACCGGTTCCCCGCACCGGTGGTAATTCCAACCTTTTTTATACAGGACTCTACTTCATTATCAGTGGACTGCTCCTACTGCTTAGCACCCACGATCCTATCTATTCCAACATGATTAAAAGAAGTTGTTTATCAGGGCAAAGTAAAAAGTAGAAGCTGTTAGTATTTTGTTCAGACGTAGTGCATTTTGGTATGGTGCCTGCCTTTTGCCGGGCGTTAGCAGTGATAAAGGCTGCAGGCTTTCTATTTGAACACTCCCTGCATTCGCCTTCTATGGTTCAGACTCCGGCAGCCTGGCTATAACTTTTACCTTGTTTCCCATTGCGGTTGGTCCGGTGCAATGTTTGCAGGTCAAAATGAAGGCCGGCTATGGCTGGGCAGAAATACCTGTTAAATGATTTGCTTCTGCCGTATCTACGAAACTTATCTTGGCTGCTTTAGTTTAATGAACCCTCCCTTTGAGTTTGATCGGCTGCTTGTAACCTCAATTATTTGCATTGGTGAGTAAATTTTAATATTATATTGGCAGGAAATAAAAAGCAGGTTGCGAAATAATATGCTAACCTGGAGACAAAAGGCCTGGAAAGGATGGCGCCCGCCAATATGCTCGTACTAACAAGAAAATCTCAACAAAGCATAATGATTGGTGAAGACATTGAAGTAATGGTTGTATCTATTGACGGCAATTCAGTCCGGATTGGGATTAATGCTCCCCGGGATGTTAAGATTCTTCGTAAAGAAACATTCGAAGAAGTCCGCATGGAGAACTTGCGAGCCATAGAAGCCGCGGCAAAGCATACCGGTGAAATAGATGAAATCCTTCTTTCCGGGCAGCAGCTGGATCAAGATAAGGAACAACAAGAAGATTAAATGATCTTCTAAAAGCAGGCAGATAGTGCTGCTTTAACGGGGTGAATCTGAACCATGAAAATTGATGGTATTGATCCTTTGCTCCTTAATAAAATAAAGGAACAGGTAGATTTAAAAGAAATCCGGCAAACAGAAAGTACTTCCACGGATAACCGGGTAACCAGGGAAGGAAGTTCGGACTCCGGTAAAGCCAGCAAACATACGGATCCCAATTATGAAAGAAAATTAGACCAGGCTATCGCCAGGCTTAATGAAGACGCAGAGAAAAAGGGACAACCACTACGTTTTAGCGCCCGCAAAGGCTCGAACCTTTGGTATGTTGAAGTTCGTGACACAAGCAAAGATGAGGTTATCCAGGAAATTCCCACCGAAAAAGCCCTGGAAGTTGCCAACCGAATCCAAAACCTTTTCGGCATTTTAATGGATGAACGAAGATAAGATGTTGTTTCACCGGCCGTTAAATTATTTTTAAAGCCGTTTTGTTTATGGGGTTGCAACAATAAACGAGATATGTTAGGCTATATTAACAATTTGAAAATAAAGCTACCTGACCTAAATTAACTTGAAAAGTTAGTTTTTATTTTTAGCAAAATGTTAGTTGGTACTACAAATATTGTTGATCCAGTAATATAATCCGGGTTGGTTTACCAGGTCCGGGGTGGAGGTTTGCCACTGATGAATATAAAACATGCTTTACTTTGGTTAATCGGAATTATTTTTCTTGCCGTGGTTGTTTTATACCTTGGGCTTGAGGAGATAACTGCTGCTTTGAATAAAGCAGAAATATCAGTGTTAACGTTTCTGGCTGCTTTACAGTTGATTACTTTAAGCGTAACCGCTTTTCAGTGGCAATTTATGCTTGGCAAATCAGGTCAAAAGATTACACTTGGAAAATCGCTGGCGATTAATTTGGCCGGGAATTATGTTGAAAGTATCACTCCCTCTGTAAAAATCGGCGGTGAATCGGCAAAGATATATTTGTTTCACCGTAATACAGATTTAAACTATTCGCAATTAACCGGGATATTGCTGGCGCTCAAGTATTTTTCCCTCCTGCCTTTTATGATTTTGATTACAGGCACTTTAGTTCTGGCATTTTCTGTTTATGAGCTTCCCTGGTTGGTTTATCTGGCATTTTTTGTTTTCCTGCTGTTTTTTACAGGTATTGCCTGGATACACTTTAAAGGGGGAAACGGTGAGGTTAAGAGTCAACGGGAGAGCAAAAAGACATTTTTTAATTCAATAATTGGTTTTGTCCGGAAAGCTTCTATTTACTCGCGCAGCCTGACCGGGCCCGGCGAAAGTATGTCGTTACTGGTTTTGTCAGGATTTATATGGATTTTATATCCGGCTAAGACTTATCTTGTCACCGTAATGCTGGGACTTGAAGTCGGACTGCCGGCTATTATTGCTACTTATATCGCCTACCTGGTTAGCATGGTCCCGCTTTTACCCGGTGGACTGGGTTCGTTTGAAGGGAGTATGGCCCTGGTTCTTTCTTTCAGCGGGATTATCCCTGCCGAAGGGTTGGCTGTAGCATTGTTAACCAGGTTAATTACTTTTTGGTTTCCGCTGTTGTTGTCAACAGCGGCAGCCGGTTACCTGGCCTTGACCAATAATTATTTGGCAGAAAACGAAAGCATGATCAGGGTGAAATGAAAAACCTTATTTTTATCGGACGCTGGTTGTTGGTTATTATAAACGTTATTTTTCGATATTAAGCTGAAAGGTGGTAAGTAATTTTGACAAGCAAATCAAAAGTGGATAATCGGAGTAAAAATTGGATAAGCATAAGTCCTTCGCCCAAAGCTATTCAAGCCTCGCCTTTTTACAGCCTATCTCAGAAGTTAGAAAGCGTAGCCGTGCGTTCGGCCACTGTTGCCGCTCTATACCATAAAATCTTTTATAAAAAGATGCTGGAAAAAGAATTTTTACTGGCTGACCTGCAACCCGGGGCTAAAATATTACATGTGGGTTGTGGGGCTTACCCTTATACTGCGCTTTACCTGGCTCAAAAAGGTTACCGGGTAGAAGGCCTGGATTGTAATGAAACAGCTTTTGCTGAAGCTAAATATTTTTTAGAAAAAATAAAGCTTAGTGAGCAAGTTAAAGTGCGTTACGGGAATGGAATAAATCTAACAGGGGGGACTTATGACGCCATCTGGGTTTCACTAAACATATCTGACAAAGAAAGAGTGCTTAAACAGGCTTTTAAAGCTTTGAACCATGGTGGGGTATTAATATACCGCAATTTACCTCACTGGTTTTCAAAAAAAGGAATTCCTTTTACCGCTGTAAACCGGCAGGTTCCTTGCAGCATAAGCAAATGCAACTCCCTGCTCGGGACTGAAAGCCTGGTGATACAAAAAAACTGGCAGTAACGGGGTAGCTTATTAAATTATTTCTTAACCCCTGGTTGACCCGGGCTATGGCTTATGATTAAACGCACGGGTTATTTTGCCGGTTGCCGGCATCTAAGTTTCTACCGGCTTAACTTTTTATTACTACCCACCGTCGAGCGGTGGTTAAAAGGAGCAGCTAATTTAAATGAACATTATTCCTTCAATTGTGTCATCATTGGAAAAAAAGGGTGCGGCAAATTCCTTGTTGGTTGGCTTGTATTCACGTATATATGACGAGGTGATCCGTAAAGAAATTAATTTGGCCGGAATTACAGCAGGTGATCGGGTCCTACATGTGGGGTGCGGAGGAATTCCTTTTACCGCTGTAAAAGTTGCCAGGTTAACCGGGGCCAGGGTTTGGGCTATTGATCGTGATCAAGAGGCGGTGGCAGCAGCCGGCAGGTGTGTAAAAGCTATGAAGTTGCAAAATCAGATCGAAGTTGTTCAGGCAGATGGCTGTAGCTCTTTGCCCGCTGAGTTTGATGTAGCCCTGGTGGCCCTTCAGGCTGAACCTAAAAAAGAATTACTTGATAATTTGTTAGACGGCGGTGCTTCATCTGCCCGACTGGTTTTCAGGAAACCTCGCAGTGACTTGTTTGATCAATACGATTTACTCCCCGAACAGCCACCCTTTACTGACGTTATTAAGCAAAATCAGGTTACCTTTGATTCTTCCGTGCTATATCTTAAGTGAACTTAAATTAGTGATATTTTGTGAAAAGTCGGGATTACTCTGCTCTTCTAATTGCAGGCATTCATTCCTGAAATATTTTGTAGATTTACAAGCATAAGAGGTAATTAATTGTTTTACGGTGAAGAGCAAGAGAATATTACTTGATTATATCAAATATTGATAAATACAAATAAATAATTGGCTTGATTAACGAACAGGGTGCCCGGTTTTTAACCTGGAATGACTAAGGTAAAATGGAGTATAATAGAAATAAAACCTGGCCAAATGGTTAAGGGAAAAGGCAATATAATTAACTTGTTCAGATATTTTGTGTGGTGGCATAACATGGGCTTGTATTCCAGGTTGGCAAAAATACTTTCCGGTGGCGGTTCGGCAGCCCTGGTTACTATAATTGAGGCGGAGGAAGTTTCGCTAAAAGCCGGCGACAAATTTCTTATCAGCGAAGACAGCCTGGGATATTGTGGGCTCGACAGCACACTTGCTGAGCAGATACATGCCTATGTTAAACCAGTGATCAAAGAGGGGACGAGTTCCCCTGTAGAGGTCCCTGTAAAAGGGGATAAAAGAATTTGTTGCTTTGTGCATGTCTACAGGCCTCATCCAAGGCTGATTATCCTGGGTGGAGGCCATGTAGGGGGTGCCCTTTGCCGGTTGGCCTCCGTTTTTGATTATGAAATAATTCTTGCAGACGACCGTCCTGCCTTTGCTTCAGAGTGTATCCACCCGGATGCTGATTTGATTATTTGTGATCGGTTTGAAAAGGTCTTTAATCAATTGATCCCTCTAAAGTCGGATTATATTGTTATCGTTACCCGGGGTCACCGGCATGATTATTTATGCTTGAAAAAAGCCCTGGAAAGGGAAGCTGCCTATATCGGTATGATCGGCAGCAGAAGAAAAGTTGCTCTCCAGATGAAAGAACTTGCCGGCAGCGGTTATGACAAAAAACAACTTGGAAGGGTTCATGCCCCGGTCGGATTATCGATCGGGGCGGTTACGCCTGCTGAAATTGCTTTAAGTATTTTAGCTGAAATTACCCGGGTAAGAAGATCAGCCCCTGTTGATGAGCCGGTGAAGAAAGATCTTTTACGGGAGCTTGCCAGCCTGGAAGAAAAAGCAGGAAGTGTGGTTTTAGCGACTATTGTAAGCACTGCCGGTTCAACTCCCGGGAAAACCGGCTCCCAGATGCTTGTTTACCCGGAAGGTTCAACAAGCGGGACTATCGGTGGCGGGAGTGTGGAAGAAGAAGTGAAAAAGAAAGCGTTGTTGCAATTAGAACAGGCAAACCCAGGCTTGGTCAGTTTTCAATTTAATGAGAAGATCTCTGCAGAAGAAGGAATGGTCTGTGGTGGAAAGATGGAGATATTCCTGGAACCTGATCCTTTCATTTCCCCGGAAATATTCTCTTAATTATTGCCCTGTGATAAAATATAATCAAGCTTTTCGATAAAAATCTTCAAAGGGAACGGGGAGCTGGTAGGGAAATGACAGCGGGCGGGAGATTAAAATACCCGTTTTTTATCGTGTTAATAACCTTTTTGCTCTTTCTCCTGGTTGGAACCTTGCCGGGTGATGCTTTTTCTGTTCACGCCGAAGGCGATAGCGAAGTGAATTTTACTATCCTGTATACGAATGATGAGCATGGAGCGATGATCCCTCATGGGCCTGCCATAGATTTTCATCCGCACAGGGAAGATCCTACGGTTGGGGGATATGCCAGGCTTAAAACTGCCGTAAACAAAGTTCGACAGGAAAAGCAAGGAGTCGACGAACCGGTTCTGCTTTTCTCCGGCGGGGATTTTATTGGCGGAACTGCTTTCAGCTGGCTTGTTCCCGAAGGATATGCCCCGGAGTTGAGCATAAAGCAAAAAATAGGGTATGATGCCGTGGTGATTGGCAACCATGAGTTTGATTACGGGGCTGCTAACCTTGCCCGTTACTTAAAAGAAACCGGTTATCCCGGGGCTCACGAGGAAACCGCGGTCCTTGCTTCCAATATGAAAGTGCCTCCGGACCACCCACTTGAAGCTGAAGATCTTTACCGGGAAAAGCAGATCATTACGCTCGGAAATGGTCTTAAAATCGGTCTGTTTGGTCTAATGGGCAAAGATGCAGCTGATGTCACCGTCGATCATGATCCGGCTCAGTTTACTGATCAGTATGAAGCTGCCAGGCAAATGGTCGATTATTTAAAAGCCGGCGGCGCCCAGGTAATTGTTGCTATTACTCATTCCGGGGTCGCAGAAGACATAGATCTGGCAAGCGATGTTTCCGGTATCGATGTAATTGTCGGGGGACACTGTCATACAGCCTTGTATGAACCGGTAGTTGAAAACGATACTATAATAGTGCAGGCCGGTGCATACCTGGAATATCTAGGCCAACTGGAATTGTCTTATGATTATGGAGCTGAACAGGCCCGGATCCGCAACCGGGAAAATGAAACTCCCTTTCTTATCCGTCTTGACAGTAATTATTTAAATAATCCGGATACCGAACAGGCAGTGAAGAAGTACGAAGAAAAACTTAACGCCCTGGTAGCGGAAAGGACAGGGGAGCGGTTCCAGCACATCCTTGATCCGGTTGTGCTGTCCGACTTTAAAATACCCGACTATCCTCCTTTACAGGAAACTCCTTTTGGTAATTTTGTTACCGATGCCATGCGCCTGGTTGCCGCTGAAAAAACCGAACACGAACCGGACTTTGCCGTTCAGGCTAACGGAGCGATCAGGGGCAGTGTTGTTCCGGGTAGTATGCCTCATTCCCTGGGCCAGGTTTCATTTTATGATTTGACCGAGCTGGTGGGCCTTGGGTACGGGCCTGACGGGCAGGCAGGGTATCCGCTGGTAGCCGTTTACCTTACCGGTGAAGATATGTTAAAGGTCCTTGAAGTTGCCGCCCTGGTTGAAGAAGTGATGGGCAATACCTATTTCCTGCAGTTTTCCGGGCTGCGCTATGATTACAACCCACAAAATGCGGTATTGTTCAACGTGCCCTTTATCGATTTGCCGCTTCCAACGACCAGGGCCGTAGTAAGTGCCGAAAAGTATACCGGGGAGGGACGGCAGGGTTTTGAGGATCATGAATATGTTTCAATCGAAAAAGGGGAAGAAGAGCTGTACTGTTTGATCACAGATTCCCTGGTAGTCTCATTTTTGCCGGTGGTTGGCGAGCTGCTGCCCCGGCTGGATATAACTTTAAAAGATCGGGAAGGGAACCCCCTAGGGGAAGACGAAATTAATGAGCAGATCCTATATGTTAACGGTGAAGAGTTAAAAGTATGGCAGGCGGTTGTGAAGTATGCATCCGATCAGCCAAAGGGAGAAGCCGGACTTCCCGAGATGGATTCCTACTACTCCGGCACAGCAGGCAGGATTAACCAGGTTTGGACCATGCCATATATCAGCCTTTTATTGTTTGTTGCCCTGGCTTTTCTTTGTGTCATAGGTTTTTTAATTAGGCGCCGGATTTACAACAAAAAACATCTTCAGAAACACTGGTAAATTAATCCCATAGAGATCTGGCAGACAGGATTATGGAATTACAGGCTATTCCTAGACACACAAAAGAGGATTGGAGTTGATAGCGATTGAAAAATCTGGCCTGGATTAACGGGGAAGTTTGTGATTTGCATGAAGCCAATGTGTCTGTTGAAGACAGGGGATTTTTGTTTGGCGATGGCATTTATGAAGTAATAAAAATTTATAACGGTAAGCCATTTTACCTCGAACCCCACCTTAAAAGGCTGCAGCGAAGTGCCTCTGCCATAAACATAGAAATCCCTTATTCTAACGAAGAGTTAAATGAACATATTGCCGGCTTGATCAACCAAAGTGAATGCGACCACGGGTACATCTACATGCAGGTTACCAGGGGCTGCGCTCCGCGGGGGCATCTTTTCCCCGGCGGGATCCGGCCCACCGTTTTGATTTACGTCAGGGCTTTTGAGTCAGTTCCTTCAAGGGAATTGACGGAACCTGCTGATTGCATAACTTTACCGGATGAAAGGTGGATGAATTGCTACATAAAGTCGGTGAACCTTTTACCTAATGTTTTAGCTTTCCAGAAGGCTCATGAAGCCGGTGCTTCAGAAGCGATATTATACCGTCCCGATGGAACTGTTACAGAAGGGACCAGGACTAATATTTTTGCTTTAATTGACGGGGTTGTCAGGACTCACCCTGAAACCAGGTATATACTGCCCGGAATTACCCGGGGTATTGTGCTGGATATTTTGAAACAAATTTCTGTTCCTGTTTCAGAGGAAGCTTTTAAAGTCAGCGAGCTGCAGGAGGCCAGTGAAGTCTGGACTGCCTCTACAGGCCTTGAAATTGTTCCGGTGAAAACAATTGATGGAAAACCTTTAAAAGAAATATCGCCGGGACCTGTTTGCAAGCGGTTGGCCGGGGAATTTTGGCAGGTTGTTGACGCTGAATGTTATGGGGGAAAACAGTGATGAGAGCAAAAGTTGTGACTATAATTAATCTTATGGAAGAGTTGGCACCTTCTTCGATAGCTTTATCCGGAGATCGGGTCGGCTTGCAGCTAGGAAATCCTGAAGCGGAAGTTAATAAAATTTTGGTTGCCCTTGATCCTGACCAGGCTGCGGTAGAGGAAGCAGAAAATATCGGCGCCGAGATGCTGGTCACTCACCACCCGCTTTTCTATAATCAGTTTTCTTCAATCGATGAAAGCACCCCGGCAGGGGCTTTGGTTGCCAGATCAATCAGAAGTGGGCTCAACATATTCAGCGCGCATACCAATTATGACATCACCCCTTGGGGGGTTAGTTATCACCTGGCTCAAGCCCTGGACCTGCTTCATGGAGAAGTTCGAGTGCTTGAAGAAACCGGCAGGGAGCAAATGATGAAGCTGGTTGTATTTATTCCGGCCGGTTATGAGGATCAAGTCCGTAATGCCATTGCCGAAGCCGGGGCCGCTCAAATTGGTGATTACAGCCATTCTACTTTTCAGATACCCGGAACCGGCACTTTTATGCCCGGTGAAGGAACCAGTCCTTTTCTCGGGAACCGTGGAAACCTGGAAAAAGTTGATGAAATGCGCATGGAAACTATTATGCCTGCTTCAAAGCGCTCCAGGGTTGTTGAAGCCCTGGTGGAAGCCCACCCATATGAAGAAGTGGCTTACGACCTTTACCCGCTTGCCCTGGAAGGCAAACGGATTGGACTGGGTTTAAATATTGCCTTAAGTCAGGCCATTTCAAAGGAGCGATTGCTCAACATATGCCGGGAACGGTTACATTCAGAAAGTCTGCGCTACTGGGCTGCCGGTAAAAATGAATTTAAGAGGATTGCCCTCTGCGGGGGTAGCGGAGGATCCCTGGTTGAAAAAGCGGCTCGTCAACGAGCGGACGTCTTGATTTCAGGAGATTTTCGTTATCATGACCTGAGGCATGCCCAGGCCCTGGGATTAGCCTTAATTGATGCCGGCCATGATGCGACCGAGTGGCCGGGGATCGTTTATCTCCAAGAATACTTAAGCAAGCAATTAAAAACAAAATGTTATAACACTGAGGTTTGTTTAACAACTTCAGTTGCAGAAGGTTGGAGCGGGTAGTTTTTGGGGTAGGTGAAAAGCCTACCCTATTTTAATAGGATGAGGACGCATCGAGTATAAACATTAGCCGGGACCGGAAGTTCTCACAAAAATTGTTTTGGCATGGGAGATCTTTTAATTTATAAGCAAAGAGTAAATGATAGTTATAAATTCCGGAATTGTATTTTCAGGGTAGCTAATTTGAGAGGGGGATAGGGCAAGGTTATGCAATTAAAGTTATTATGGGAACTGCAGGAATTAGATCTGGCTATTAATGACATCAAGCGAAAAATAGAGAACGCACCGCAGTTAAGCGGCGTGGAAGAGGCAAAAGAATATAAAGCAGAAAAGGAACGAGAGTATGGTGAGCTGGAAGAAAAACTAAATAATGATCGTAAAAAGTTAAAGAAACTGGAACTGCAGGAGCAAAAGATTACAGGTGATCGCCAGGAGTTAAACGATAGTATGTATGGGGGCAAGGTCAAGAATATTAAAGAACTGGAACAGATGCAGCGCAGGATGGATTCACTGGCAGAAGAAAAGAAAAAAGTAGAAGAAGAAATCCTGGTCTTAATGGAATCAATAGAAGAACAAGAAGATAATTTAGAGAGAGTTGAACGGGAGTTAAGTGAAGGCAGGCAAACTTTGGTTGAAAAAGAAAACCGCCTTGAAGAAGAGTTAAATTCATTAAACCGGGAGTTATCAAGGCTGCAGGATGAACGCGAGCAGCAGTCAGCAAAGATTGATCAGCAATACCTGGATAAATACCAGGTCCTGGCAGAAAAGTGCCAGGGTAAAGCCCTGGCAAAAGTAGAGAATGATATATGCAGCGGCTGCCGGGTTTTTATTTCCTCAGCACAGCGTGGTCACCTTTACAATCCCAGTGCAATGGTGTATTGTGAAAACTGCGGAAGGCTGTTAGTTAGACTCGATAATCACTGATTTTTGATCTAAACAGCTGCTTAAGAATATCTTAGTGTGGAGGGATTGTTTTTGGCTAAAAAGGAGCAACCGAAAACTTTAAAAAAACAGCGTTGGGCAGCTATTGTCGCTGCTATCCTCGCTTTAGGAATGCTTGTTTCAGCTGTAGGTGCTTACCTGGGGCAGGGTTTTGGCCAGGAAGGAGGGGTTATGCCCAACCAGCAGGCGGATCCTGAGCCGGAAGATTACCTGGCCTATTATGAGGAAGAAGTAGAAAGGTTGGAAGAGTACCTGGAGGAGCATGAACCGACGGCTGTTGTTTTGCGTGAATTGGCCGAGAATTACCAGTTCCTGGTTTTCATAAAACAGGTTTATTTTGACGACCAGGAAGCAGTCCGGGAATACAAGGAAAGAATGGCTTCCATATACGAATCCTTGATTGATAAAGAGCCGGAAGCTCCGGAACACCGTTATGAATTGATTAACTTGTACCTGGAATTGCAGGAGGAAGATCAGTTAATTGAGGAGGAAGTGTCAGTTTTAATTGACACCCTTCATGAAAATCCGGATCCGATGGTGCACATTTCTTTAATAGAAACTCTAACAGTTATGGACAAAGAAGACAAAATCGAAGAAGAAGTTAACTGGTTGCATCACTATCTCCAGGGAAGGGTTGCCGATGAAACTGCTGATAATGAAGAACGCTACATCTATGCTGTTCTGGTTGGTGAATACCTTGAAGACCCGGGAGCAGCTGAATCGATACTGGAAGAAGTTATAGAGGAAGAAGACGAGGGCAGCAGAATTTACCAGGCTGCAAGGCAATACTTAAGCTTTTTGGAAGCAGACGATGATTATGAAGAAGATGATGTTTTGATAGATTAAAGCAATGAAGGGGAATATTTGCCGATAGCTTATGGATAGAGAGAAACTGATGCGTTTATTTCAAGAACTGCGGAAACGGTTGATCATTATAGCCGTGGTTGTTTTTGTTTTTGCCGTGGCCAGCTTTACTTTTAGCGATGAAATACGCCGGGTTTTACTGATGCCCGCTGATATGGCTTATGCAGGGCTGGACCCTGAAGGGCTTGATATGCAATTGATATTTCTAACCCCTTCTGAGGCCTTGCTGGCGAATATCCGCCTGGCTTTCATCACCAGCGCCACCGTTACCATGCCAATAATACTTTATCAACTCGTAGCCCTGGCTATTGCTACTGCCGGTATGCCAAAAAGGTCGGCTTTTTTATTAACCGTCATAATGTATGTACTTTTTGGCCTGGGTTTATCTTTTGCCTATTTTGTAGTTTTACCTTTTGCCCTTAATTTTTTTATTGGCTTTTCGAGTGCCGATTTAATGCCCAGCTTCAGTATAGCCCGTTATGTATCCTTTACAACCGCTTTTATCTTTTCATTCGGCCTGGTTTTTCAACTGCCGGTTCTATTTTGGTTTTTGGGTAGTATTGGCCTTCTCAACACCACGTTTTTAAAACGGAACCGCAAATTTGCCCTGCTGATCATTATTATATTTGCTTCTGTTTTAACTCCTCCGGATATATTTTCCCAGGTCCTTATGGCTATTCCGCTTATGCTTTTATATGAACTCGGAATACTAATGGTTTATATTTCCTGGCGCAGGAAGAAGAAAGATGACCTTTCCAACATTTCTACAGGGTAGTAAGTAGTAGTTTATGCCTAATATGCTATCAGTTGAGAATAAATATATGTTAGCAAATGCTAACATAAGTATTTAAGAGTCTGTTTGTATTGCCGGCAATGTGATTGTTTTGACTGTGGGAAGGGAATTTTCGGAAGATGTAGAAATAAACGTTGAGGTGAAACAGTTTGGTGAAAGCAGGAAAGGCAGTCGATTCTGATGAAAATAGCCGGTGATGGATTTTACCGGGGGGAAACTTTAAAAAACAAACCACATGGCAAAGGAAGTGTTACCTGGCCCGATGGCAGCAGGTATACCGGTGAATGGATAAATGGCTGCTTTCACGGTGAAGGTACGTTCATATGGTCAAATGGTGACAAGTATGAAGGCCAATGGAAATATGACCGGATGCATGGCAAAGGCACTTACCTTTTTGCTGACTGGCGAAAATACGTTGGGGAATGGAATGAAGACCAGATGCATGGCCTGGGAACTTACTATTGGCCCAGCGGCGAGAAATATGAAGGTGAATTCGTTTACGGATTTTATGAGGGGCATGGCACCTATTCATGGCCTGATGGCAAAATGTACAGGGGAGAATGGAAAAAATCTTATCGTCACGGTAAAGGTGAGATGAATTGGCCTGACGGTAAAAGTTATTCTGGCGAATGGTTTGAAGATTTAAGACATGGTTATGGAAAGCAAACCTGGCCTGATGGACGTTCTTATGAAGGTGAATGGAAAAAAAACCGGATGCACGGCAAGGGAGTCTATACTTTCACAGACGGCTCTCAATATAAAGGCTTTTTTAAAAATGGAAATTTTGTTGATAAAGGGAGATTTTTCTTTCCCGATCAATCAGAATACCGGGGAAAACTGTTTAATGGCCTGCCTTACGGTAAGGGGTTTGTTTATTTTTCTGACGGCAGCTATTTTGCCGGTAAGTTCGAACACGGTAGTGACAGCGGTTGGGGTAAGGTTTATTACTCCGGGGGCACAAAATATATTGGTGAAACTAAGAACAACATGCCCCACGGGGAGGGTGAGCTGGTTTTTCCCGATCGTTCCCGCTATGTAGGAATATTTGTTAAAGGTTCTTCCGATGATTCCGGGGTCTACTTCTTTGCGGACGGTTCTCGTTATAACGGTGCAATAAAAGATGGGCGACCGAATGGTTATGGTGAAGTTAATTTCCGGAACGGTGTTGTTTACAAGGGGGAATTTGAAAGCAGCCGCAGGCAGGGACAGGGAAGGCAAGTATGGCCGGACGGTTCTGAGTATGAAGGAGAATGGTATGCCGATAAGTTAAACGGCTGGGGGATTTATCGTTCCGCAGGTGGAGATTATTATGAGGGTCATTTCTTCAACAATGATTACCATGGTAAAGGGTTTTTTAAGCAGGCTGATGGATCTGAATATAAGGGTAATTGGCGAAGAGGTAAAATGCACAACCGTGGAAGTTGCTGTTTTGCCAAAGGCGGTAAATACGAAGGTGAATTTGCCGGCGGCAGGTATCATGGCTGGGGAATTCTTGAATGGCCCGGTGGAAGTATTTACAGGGGGCGCTGGTGGAACGGATGGCGGCATGGTTATGGAACCTGTCTGCCCGCAGTCGGAGATAAATATAATGGAGGCTGGTTTTTTGATCGTCGCCACGGGGTCGGCCGGCTGATCTATGGAGAACATTCTTTTAAAAAGGGTATTTGGCTGTTTGGATTTGGACCTTATAGGGTTATTGAAGATAATAATAGTTCTACCGGGGAACAAATGGAACGAAATATCACCCGGCAGGGCCCTGGCTGATGGTATACTGTTAACAATTGACATCACAAGTATACTTGATTATACTCAAGCTGAATATATCCTAATAACCTGATCGACAAGGGCAAACCTGTCGAAAGGCAGGGGCGCAAAGCTAAGGGTCTAAGGTTAAGACAGACTATGATAGCCTGGCTGCCGGCTCATGGTTAGTAACTTATCTTTGTCGATCTCTTTTCCCGTTAAGGGTAAAGGGATTTTTTTGGCATTAGCTTAAGCTGCCATTATCGATAAATATCGCGATTTTACTATAAATATTTTGTTTGGAAAAGGTCTATTCGATATATTTGCCGGTTAGTAAAATATGTTATAAACTTAATGTGTGTGAAAATATTTTAAAAGTTACTTCACTTAAACGGTTTGTTGTTGTGCCGATAAAAATAACAGCTAAATCTTTAAAAAAAGGTGCGAGCAATGAGATTAGTCCCGGTTTGGGCTTTGCGCCCGGGCATGAGAGTAGCCAAAAAAATAACCGGCAGCGGGGGTGCGGTCCTGCTTAATGCCGGGGTTAAGCTGGAAATGGAATACATTCAGCGGCTTAAGAAATTAAATATCCGCGGGGTTTACGTTCACGATAACCTGATCCCGGATATTTACGTAGAAGATGTTATCCTTGATGAAACCAGGGAAAAAGCTGTCAGCCTGGTTAAAGATACTCTCACCGGTATTAAAAATCAAGAGAATAAGAAATATACCCATTTTATTTCTGTGAAAAAAGAACTTTCTAACCTCCTTGATGATATTGTCGGCCAGTTATTAAGCAATAAGAATCTCACCGTTAATTTATCCGATATCAGGTATACTGACGACTATACTTTTGGGCATTCTGTTAATGTTGCTGTTTTATCCATCATGACCGGGATCTCCCTGGGAATGTCCCGTTCAGCCCTTAAAGATATTGGGCTTGGTGCATTCCTGCACGATTTGGGCAAGGTTGTGGTTCCTCTAAATATACTCAACAAACCGGACCGTTTGTTTGAGGATGAAAGGTTGGAAATAGAAAAGCACCCTGCTTATGGTTTGAACCTGATTAAAGGGCGGCAGCTGTTTAACGGGCCCACCCTTTCAATCATTTACAAGCACCATGAAAGGATGAATGGTGCTGGTTACCCGCAGGGGTTAAATGGGGATGATATTGAACTTTACCCAAGGGTATGCGCGGTAGCGGATGTATATGATGCGCTGGTTTCAGATCGCCCATACCGTCCCGGGTTTATGCCTCACAAGGCCCTGGAAATTATGGAAGAAGAATCTACAGGATATGACTTAAATGTGATGCAAACTTTTTATCATCACATATCCGCTTACCCGGTAGGCACTATAATCGGGCTAACCAACGAACTAATTGGGGTAGTTACTCATAACACTCATGGCTATCCCTACCGGCCCAGGGTTAGAATTATTTGTGCCAGGGAGGATTTTGCCCCCCTTGAAAGCTACGAAATAGATCTTTTGGAGGATTTACAGGTAGCTGTCGACCGGGTGTACCATGACCATGAATTACCGGAGCACGTTATAAACAGAGACTTATCTTAGTGTATGATCTCATCAATTGAGGAGAGATATCGTTATGGAACTTAAAAACCTCATGGAACAGGTCGTTTCCAATACCATTGATGACGTAAGGAAATACCATGAATTCTGCACCTGCCAGCAGTGCCGGTTTGATATCAGCGCTATAGCGCTGAATAAAATTCCACCGCGCTATGTAGTTTCAAGCAAAGGAGAAACTTATGGCCGGGCCGAACTTTTAGCAATGCAGCAGGACCTGGATATTTTAGGTATAGTGCTTGACGCTGTTAAAATGGTGCAGAAAAACCCGCGCCATTGAACTACAGCCTTTAACTTGCTGTAACTGAATTTTTAAATTCAGCTTCTAAGTTAACTGGAATTGAATAAATGTTAGAAGGAGTTGTTTGTTGGATGAGACAGCAGGACGGCAACAACAAAAACACTTCAAAAAATATCCTCCTTGCCCTGGAAAACGGACAGGTTAAAGTAACCGATGTTCCTAACGAGGGAGGAACTGGAGCATTTATTAATCCGGGCGAAGGTGTTGAAGTAAAGGTAAATGGACGGGTAATATCCGGTAAAACGGAAGTATGTCCCGGAGATAAGGTGGAGGTTGCTTCCAGGGAAGAAACTGAACCTGACCAGGTTGAAGTCAAGATCAGTGCAGACGGCATGAGGGCGGAAGCTCGCTACAAGCCGGGCGTGCGAAAGTATTATATAATAGATGATCATCCCTATACTGATGAACTAACGGTAGAAGGTAAGCTCAGGGAAGAAACCATAAAAAATTTAAGCCTCGAGCAACTCCAGGAAGAAATTAAAGCGCAGGGAGTTGTTTATGGACTGAATCAGGCTGTTTTGCCGAAAATAATTGAAGAAGAGAATGCCTGGCACCAGGTTGCTATGGGGAAACCGGTTAAACAGGGGAGCAACGGATGGGTGGAGCCGCTTTTTGAGGGGGCAATGAAAGCTGTTGCATACGATGAAAAAGAGGGCCGGGTTGATCTCAGGAAGCGTTTCGAGATAGAAGAAGTTAAAAAAGGTGACCCCGTAGCCGTAATTCATCCGCCAGTGCCGGGAGAATCAGGCAAGAGAGTTACCGGGGAAGAGATACAACCAGATCCGGTTTTTCCGGCCGAGATAAAATGTGAAAGTGGAACCACTCTCAATCCAGATCAGACTAAAGTCCTTGCTAACTGTACCGGGGCACCTACTTATAAAAAAGGGCGGACCCATGTCTTTAGGGTTGACGATGTTTATACCCATAAAGGCGATGTGAACATAAAAAGCGGAAATATAGATTTTCGTGGTCACTTAAAAGTACAGGGCGGTATTTCTGAAGGGATGAAAGTTTCCGCTGATGGTGATGTCGAGGTGGGAGGCAATGCATCCGGCGCGGAAGTATTGGCCGGAGGAAGTGTTTTGTTTAAAGGCAATTGCATTAAGTGCAGGGTCCAGGCCGGCTGGGTTGATCTTGTTGTCGGTGAAATTTATGATGTTTTGGAAAATATGACTGAGAGCGTAGGTAATGCTCTCGCAGCTTCAGAGGAAATTGCCAAAGCCCTGGAACAAAAAGGTAAACACACGGAGAAAATGGAAGCAGCGGTTGTCCGTTCCCTATTGCAGAGCAAATTTGCCGATCTGCCCGACTATGCCAATAGCTTGATAAAGTCTGTGAAGGCTGCCGGACGGTCTCTTCCACAAAACTTAACCCGTTTAATCAGTGAAATAGCCCCCCATTTTACTGATTACCAGTACAGCCAGGCCTTAGGCAGGCCTGTTTTGCAGGAGGTCTATGATAAGCTGCTGCAGTTGAAAGATGAAAGTAATGCTGTAAAAACCGGGCAAGCTGATATCACAGTGCCTTATGTTCAGAACAGTGCCCTTACCTGTACCGGGAATATTATAATAAACGGGCCCGGAGTTTATAATTCCCAGTTAAAAAGCAATGGCGAAGTAAGGATTTCCCGGTTGTTCCGTGGCGGAACTATTGAAGCCGGCGGTGATGTATATATCGGTGAAGCCGGATCGCCTCGTGTCAGTTCTGAACAGGGGCGCATTTACGTTCCATATAAGTCGAAGGTACATTTGGGCAGCATCTATGAAAATGTACGGATAAAGTTTGGCAATACAGAGTACCGCTCTGACCGGACGCTGAACAGTGTTCGCCTTGTCCTCGACCAGGAAGATTTTGAAGTTAAAATCCTCCCCTGGGAAAAATAAATTCTTTCTTTCACCATTTACCCCTTAAATATATTTGCCAGCTGACGATTATTGTATATGAAAGACTTAATATCTAATAATTATTAAAAGAACTATGTCTGGATCCAAGTTTTCATGGAAAGAAGGGATCGGAAATGAGAATAAGTTCAAATTACCTGCACCTGATCAACCGAATTCTGACCGAGGAACCGGGAAAAGCTTCAGGCGGTTCACAAAAGGCCAGGTCTAAAGGTGAAGACCGCAAAGAACTTTCGCAGCTGCTCACCGGTTTACAGCAGGAGATGGATCGGCTGGAAGAAGAATCCCGTCCCGAAAAAGCGGCCCAGTTGAAAAGCCTCGCTGAAAAAATTGAGAATGGTGAGTACCACGTTGACAGTGAAAAGTTGGCGGAGGCCATGCTAAAGTTTATGGGCAAGATTTAACTTACATTACCCAACCATGAAGGGAAGATTAATTATGGCAGTGCCCGCTTACCGGGAAAAAGTAATTGAACTGGATATTGTTTTAAGTGAAGGAACCAAATTATTCAAAAATATACTATATATGGAAGAAAGAATGCGCAAACAGCTGATGAGCGGTGATTATAAAGCACTGCTCTCTGATGAAAATACCCGCTCAGATTTAAAGCAAAAAACTGCGGACCTGGAAGACAGGCGTAAAAACCTTGTTTATGCCAATACCGGGATTGAGGAATATATTAAAGCCAATGTTGAAAAAAGCAGTCAGCCTGATCTACTGGAAAAACTGGCTGAAATCAGGAGGACCCTTCAAGAAATTCGGGCTATCCATGAAGTAAATCGTGCGCTTTTGGAAGAACGTCTCAGATTTTCAAAAGAGCTGCAGGAACTTGTCCTTTCCAGCAGGCTAGCTTATTACGATCAAAACGGTCGGCTGCAGAGAACAGAACCGGGGTCGCCAAAAACTCTTGACCAAAGCTGTTAATCGGGTTGATAAAGGGGAGTTAAAAAATGACCATATTTGGTTCATTTGAAATCGGTCGCAAAGCATTGAGAGCTCAACATAAAGGAATGGAAGTCAGCGGCCAGAATGTGGCCAATGCCAACACCCCGGGTTACAGCCGGCAAAGAGCCAACCTTGAATCCGTGGCTTCCCCGATAGTAGCCGATACCGACATGGCTCCCGGTAATGGGGTCAGGGTATCAAAAGTTGAAAGAATGCACAGTGAATTTTATTTTTCCCAGAAAATAAATACCGGTTCTCACGAAGCTTACTGGGAAATGCGCCGGGAAACCTATATGACTGCCGAATCGATAATGATGGAACCGGATCAGTATGGCATTAATAAATACCTTAATGATTTTTTCGATGCCTGGCAGGAATTGAGTTCTTCCCCGGAAGAAGCTGCGGTGCGTTCCGGGTTGCGGGAAAAAGCGGTCAGCTTAACTCATTCGGTGGAAGATGTTTATATGCGCCTGGAAGATATGAGGTTGGATAAACAGGAAGAACTGGAGATGCGGGTTAATGAGGCAAACCGGATAGCTGATGAAATAAGTGAATTAAATGATAAACTGCGCTTTGTCGATGCCTTGCAGCAAGACTCAAACGAATTATTGGACAAACTAGACCTGGCCATAAAAGAGTTATCCGAGTTGGTTGATATCCAGGTGCACCGTAAGGGAAGCGGAGCAGTTGATATTTTTGCCGGGGGCCAGCTTCTGGTCCAGGAAGATCAGGCTTTACATATGAACGTGAAGACTGATGATTCCGGTGAAGGCTTGCAAGTAGTAAGCCAACGCGGGCGTCCGTTAAACTTAACCTCGGGCCGGATTATTGCATTGTCTGATGCTGTAAATAAAGATATTCCCCATATCCAGGATGAATTGGACACAGTTGTGGGAACCCTTGTGGAGGAAGTAAATGAACTGCACAGTGACGGATACGGTTTGGATCATGAGGAAAGCGGGATCAATTTTTTTGAGCCTGTCGAGGAAGGATCTTCTGCGGCCATGAATTTCCGGGTTTCTGAACAAGTTATTGAAGATTCTTCCAATATAGCAGCTTCAACCGAGCCGGGTGAACCCGGCAACGGCGAGAATGCCCTGGAAATAGCAAGGCTGAGAGACCAAAGGGAAGAAGGACGCCTTGACGGAGTTTCCCTGGTCGAATATTACCGGGGTGTGGTTACCTCGATGGGCGTGGAAGCCCAGGAAAGTGAGCGAATGGTCGAAGCATTTAGCCGCACAAAAAAGGAATTTGAGGAAATGCACAACTCGGTAGCCGGGGTTAACATGGATGAAGAAGTGTTGAATATGACCCAGTATCAGCACGCCTGGCAGGCTGCAGCCCGGTATTTGAACCATGTAGATGAAATGCTCACGGTTCTCTTTACCGAACTGGGGCGTTAGGAGGTTAGCGCATGCGTATTACCCATAAGATGGTATCCCATAACATAAACCATAATCTTCAAAACAATCTTCAACGGCTTGAACGCTATGGAGATCAATTGTCAACAGGGAAAAAGTTTACCCGCCCGTCCCAGGAACCGGTAGGTGTGGGCCGGGTTATGAGTTATAGTGCTTCGATAGACCGTAATGAGCAGTTCCGGTTGAACATGAATCAGTCTAAAAGCTGGCTTGATAACACTGAAGGGGGATTGCAAAACGGGCTTGATGTTTTACAAAGAATCCGTGAGTTATGTATTTACGGAGCTAATGACAGCCTTACTGCAGAAGATCGTCGGGCAATAGCTCCCGAGGTGCTTGAATTTATTGAACATATGATCGGAGTTGCCAATACAGAATCAAACGGGCTTTATATATTTGGCGGACATCAAACTTTTAATTCTCCTTATGTTCGCGAAAATATGTATCATGTTGAAGTTAATGAGGATAGCGGGATCCGTTACGGGGAAGAAAATGAAGCGGAAATTTATGATTTAATTGCAGAGGGCATGCAAAATGGTGATTACCGGCTCGATCAAGTAAGGGAAGAATTGGAGGCTGATCAAGAAGCTGCTGTCAGCTTTAGCGGGCAGTATTTACAGGGCAGCGCTATGAACATAATCGGCAATGATAATTTTGAGGAGACGGCGGGAGAAATCAACAGTGGAGTTATGGTTAAAGCAGAGCCGCAGGAAGGTTCCGATCTGACTATCGATTACGATAACAATAATTTTATAGAAAATGAGCCCGATCAAGGCTTTGCCTTAAAGCTTAATTATGATGGGGAAACGGAACAATGGAACTATGTTGAAAGTGTAAGCGGTGAAGAAGGAACGGTTGATGAAAATGGCGTCCTTGAGCCTGAGGGCGGAAATGAATCAGTTTTAGGAGATGATTTTAGGATCGATATGGATCAGCTCGCTGGCGCCGAAGATGGTGACTCCGTAACTGTCGCTTCCGGTTTCAGCGCTTCCGTGCAGCTGGAGGTAACCGGTGTTGATGAAAGTACCGGTGAAGTTACCTACCATTATAACTCTCATCAGTATGCCCTGGATGGAACCTATGAAAACCACGAGGGCAGTTTTACCCTTACCTATGGTGAAGAGGGTGAGGAAAGCCAAACTGTTAACCTGGGAGATATCGAATTCAACATTGAAGGCCTGGATCAATTAGATGCGCTTGATGCCGGCGATCTAAAGATGGGCGACAAAGCAATATTGAATTTCAAACCTTCCGGGGAAGAAGGAGTTACTTACGATCAGGCACACCTCAGCGGTGAACACCGGGGAGGGGGATCTGGCATCACCTACGTTTTTGCCGAAGAGGCCCTGAATGATTCGGATATCGAACTGCATTATCAAAGCCTGGATACTTTTGATCGTTCTCCGAACAAGGGTGAAGTTCATGATGGCAGCATTTCACTATCTTATAATCAGTTTGCAGATACCGGTGAAGAGGCAGCCCTAACCTTTTCCTACGATAGTGAAGGATTTCCGGTATATTACGGTGATGACAAGGAGCGGAGCCAGGATATCAGCCCCCACCAGCAGGTGATTATGAATTTAAGCGGGAAAAAAGTATTTGGCGAAAATGAAGAAGTTTTTGAAGCAGTTTTTGAAGTATATAATGCCTTGATGAACGATGATCGTGAAGCGCTTGGTGGCGAAGCCCTGGATAAAATGGACAAATCGGTGGATCATTTCCTGGAACAATTAGCCCAGGTTGGAGCGCGATCGAACCGGGTGGAAGCAATGTATGACACTCTCTTTAGCGAAAACATATCACTGCGTGAAATTCGCTCGGAAATCGAAGATATCGACCTGGCTTATGTAATCACAGAATTTACAATGCAGGAGAATGCCTATCACGCTGCTCTCTCTACAGCCCAGAAAATGCTGCAGCCAACCCTGGTGGATTACATGCGATAAGAGTGTTTAGAACAGGAGGTCATAAAATATGACAATTGAACAATCAGCCGTAGATACCAGTCAAAGGAAGCTTGTAGAATTTATATTCCCCCGTGGTATCCCGGGCCTGGAATTGTACCGCCGCTTTTTAATTGAACCAATTCCCGGAAACAGGCTTTTTGCCATGCTGATAGCAGCTGATGATCCCTCGATCGGGATGATCCTGGTTGATCCGTTGCCATTTTTCCCTCGCTACAGTGTAGATTTGCAGCGAGATGATCGGCGTGATCTTATGCTCAAAAAAGAGCGGGATCTCATAATTTTTACGACCGTTACTGTAGATGAAGCCAGGCTTTACACCAACCTTGCCGCACCGATCCTGATCAATGTGGTCCAAAAAAGAGGCAAACAGTTGATAGTGCCTCACCGCTGTGAGGACATGAGAGTGCCGTTAGACACTGTAGCAGGGCCGGAAAACTAATGGTTATTTTTCAGGATAGAGTTGATTATTAAAAATGATGAGAAACGGTGGTCTTTTGAAAAACTCTAAAAAACCAGCCCAGGAAAATTTTAACCACACATTAAAGCTTATTCATCAACTGAATGATGCTTTAAAAAATGAAAGCTTGGCTATAGAGGAGCTTGACGATCAAAAATTACAAGATTATGGAGATAGGATAGAAAAATTACTGAACGACCTGGAAACTCACCTTCCCGATAAAAAAGAATTACCGGCTGAGCAATCTAAAAAACTGTCCCATTTATTAAAAGGAATTAAGGGTTTCCGCGAAAAAAACAGGCGCCGCCTGGAGGAAGCTTTAAAAACATCCGGAAATACTATAAACAGGCTGGCAAGGGGCCGGCAAACCTTGAAAGCTTATAAAGGTATAAAGCAAGGACACCAGGAGCTGTTTCTCAAAAAAAGATGCTAATTTAAAAAATCCTGTACCGATTGACGCTTGCTTATTACCCTGGATACTCTGACAGATAACCTCTAAACTTTCTATTTCACCGCTGCTTTGCTACCCGGCAAAATATCTTCAAATCCTCTGCTCAACTAATATAAATTGCTAACACTTAAAAGTATTAAATAAATATTTTGATCTAAGAAGGAATTACAAAACAGGCAGCGAATGTAAAAAACAAAGGTCAATTTTTAAATTATTATTATCAATTTAAATTTTATTTTATATTTTCCTTGACCTGGTGGTTATCATTTTGCTATAATGTAAATCCAATATTGAGAAAGACTAAAAGACTGATAAAGGCTAACCCATAGTGATATGGGGGCGCAAAGCCGTGGATCCGCAGTTAAGCCGGATTGCCAGGCTGCCAGTCTCTAATAGGAAGTAAAAGGGAATAGCCCAACTTCAAAAGGGATAACCCCGTTTTCTAAAGAGAGGCAGCTTTGCAACTGGCAGCCTCTCTTTTACTTGTTAACGGGGGTGTTAAGATGACAATTTTCCGGGATAAAGTCACATCCGGCATAATTAAGGGGATGGATGCATCGACCCTGCGCCAGCAGGTGACAGCCAATAACCTTGCCAACTTAAACACGCCGGGTTTTCAGCGCAGCGATGTTTCCTTTGAAAAACAGCTGCAGGAAGCCCGGGAAAGAATTGATTCCCCGCTTGCCCGGACCGATGAGAGGCATTTCCCCCAAATGCCCGATCGGGACATCGAACCTGAAATCAAAAAAGACACCTCTACTATCCGCCGGATTGACGGCAACAACGTTGATCTGGAGCGGGAAATGCTCAATATGGTCAGCAACCAGCTTCGCTACAATTCATATACACAAAAGTTAAATACTCGCTTTGATAACTGGCGTTTTGTAATCAATGAAGGGAGGCGTTAAGCGTGACCATGTTTCCTGATTTTCGTATTTCCGGTTCAGCCCTGACTGCAGAAAAAACCCGGTTGGACACCATCGCCGGCAATATTGCCAATATGAATACTACCCGCACCGAAGAAGGCGGTCCCTACCGACGGCGCACCATTTCTTTTGCCGAGGATCTGGCCAGGGCTGAAGAACAGGGGAGAAGGCGAATCGTACAGCCTTTTGTTCCCAGTGAAAGGATCCCTGGAAAAGTAGAAGGACACGGAGTCAGGGTTGACCGAATTATCGCTGATGACGAGGAACCGATGGCGGTTTATGACCCTGAACATCCCGATGCCGGGGAAGACGGCTATGTTGAATATCCCAACATTGAGCTGGCCAAAGAAATGACCGATATGATCACGGCCCAGCGCTCTTACGAAGCAAATTCAACCGCTGTGAATACTGCTAAAAGCATTTATGCCAAAGCTCTAGAAATAGGCCGCTAGGAGGAACCTTAAATGGTAGAAAATGTTGGAGGAGTAAACAGGAATAATTTTATAGATCGGAATTTTGTCAGGCAGGCTGAAGAAGGTAAAGAAAATGACCGCAGCTTTGCCGATAGCCTTTACGAAGCACTGGACGGGGTTAATCAAACACAAATTGATGCCGAGCAGGCTGCCGATGATATGCTTGCCGGCGATATAGAAAATATTCACCAGGTCATGATTAAAACAGAGGAGGCCCGATTGAGCCTTCAGCTAACCGGCCAGGTAGTAAACAAAGTTTTGGATGCTTACCAGGAGATCTCCAGGATGCAGATCTAAATCTTAGGATTGGATGAGGTGCTTTAATGGCTGAGGAAAACGAAAGGCAGTCACCTGAAAGTGAAAACAATTACCAGCCTGGGAACAATTATCAGAAAGAGCCTGAATACCAGGAAGAAGAGAATAGTTTCTTAAAGCGGTTTTGGTATAACCTCCGGCCTCCAGCCAGAATCGGAATAATTGCGGTAGCCGGTTTAGCTTTTGTCGCTATCCTGATTTTGTCGGTGACCAGTTCTATCTCCGAGCAAAAAGAAGTTTTGTACCACCGCCTTGATCCATCTGATGCCAGGGAAATAGCTGCCGCTCTCGATGAAGATAATATTCCATATGAACTTAAGGATGACGGAACTACCATCTTAGTCCCGCCGGATCAACGTGACCGCCTGCGGATTAACCTCTCACCGGATCTGCATGCCCAGGGGATCGGGTTTGAACTGTTTGAAGAGGGAGCCATGGTTGCCAGTGACTTTGAGCGGCAGGCCCAGTGGCAGATAGCCCTTGAAGAAGAATTGCGCCGGACCATTGCCAGTCTTGATGCTGTCGATCAGGCCCGGGTGCACCTGGTTATAACCGATGACGGTGTTTTTATAAGAGACAGGGAAGACCCCTCCGCTTCAGTATTTTTACGCCTCAGCCCGCTTACAACCTTGAGTGAAGACCAGGTCCGTGGCATTGTCAGCCTGGTTTCCGGCAGCGTTGAAGGCCTCAAGCCGGAAAATGTAAGTGTCGTGGACGAGGGCGGTAATGTTTTACACGATGCTTTCGCGCCAATTGATAATGATGTTGTAACTTCAACTATAGAAGAGCAGCATCAACTTAAGCGCCAGTTCGAAACTGAACTGGAGAGCAGGTTACGCTCAATCCTTGAGCAGGTTTATGGGCCGGGCAGGGCAGTGGCCATGGTTTCTGCAGAAATGGATTTTGACAGCCGCGAACAGACCATGGTCGCTTATGAGAATGATCCCGTACCTCGTTCTACCCACCGGATTGAAGAACAGTCTGAAAGCATGGGGGCTCCGGTAGAAGAAGTTGGGGAAGCTAATATTCCCGGTCAGGCTGCGGCCCTTGCCGGAGAAGGTGAATCAAGCTATGAACATATTGAAGAGATCGTTAACTACGAGGTTGGTGAAACCAGGGAATATATCGAAACTGCCCCGGGGCAGGTTGTTAACCTGTCGACAGCAGTTATTATCGACAATGATGGCGGCGACCCCTTTATGGATGAACAGATTGCCGAACTGGTTGATTCCGCTGTCGGGCTGGATGAGGCCCGGGGGGATACATTAAGCGTTCAAATGATCCCTTTTGCCCCACCGGATGTTCCGGAGCCGGTGCCAGCAGAGCCGCCGGTTGCTCTACCCCTGCCACTGCCATGGCTGATAGCCATTGCGGCAGCGGCATTGCTGGCTCTCCTGGCTTTGATTCTGTTCTTGCGGGCCAGGGCAAGGCGAAGGCGTGAAGAGGAAGAATATGAGATGGACCCGCTTTCCCTGGAAGATCAAATGGAGGGCAGGGTTCGTGAAGAAACAGAAGAGGAAACGGGAGAAGCTGAGAAAAAGGCAAAATTGATTCGGGATATGGCCAAAGAAGAACCGGAAAGTGTGGCCAACCTGCTTAAAACCTGGTTGACGGAGGAATAATATTTATGACTACTGCCACCAGAAGAATGTCCGGGCTTAAAAAAGTGGCAATATTTTTGTTAGCGCTTGGCCCGAACCTTTCAGCCGGAATATTAAAGCATTTCAGCGAGGCTGAAATTGAAAAGATCAGCATGGAGATTGCCAATACAACCAGGGTGGAAAGAGACAGCCTGGATGAAATATTGGAAGAATTTACTGCTATCCATGAAGCCCAGCAGTACATGGTAAACGGCGGATATGATTATGCCAAGGAGGTTTTGGAAAGAACTCTTGGCCCGCAGAAAGCTTCCGATTTGATGAAAAAATTGAAAGAACAAAGCAAGGTAAAGCCGTTTACTTTTGTCAGGGATGCCGATGCAAAACAGCTGGTTAACATGATCAGCCAGGAACATCCGCAAACGATTGCCTTTATTCTTTCTTACCTGGATGCCGATCAGTCGGCAATGGTAATATCCGAACTGCCCCAGGAAATTCAAAGTGATATAGCCCGGAGAATTGCGGTTATGGAACGGACTTCACCCCAAATTATCAAGGGAGTGGAGAGTGTTATGCAGGAGCGCCTCTCGACCATCTTTCAGCAGGATTTTACCTCTGCCGGTGGCATTGGGGCAGTAGTTGAAATACTAAATAATGTTGACCGGGGCACGGAAAAGTTAATCCTGGAAGAGCTGGAAAAAGAAGATGCCGAGCTGGCCGAAGAAATCAGGCAGCAGATGTTCATTTTTGAAGATATTGTCAACCTTGACGATGCTTCCATCCAGAGAATTATCAGGGACCTTGAGAGCAATGATATTGCTATGGCCCTAAAGGGAGCAAGCGAAGAAGTGAAAAACCGGGTTTTCAAGAATATTTCCAAACGGGCCGGCGAAATGCTCGAAGAAAATATGGAATATATGGGACCGGTCAGGCTGCGTGAAGTTGAAGAAGCCCAGCAGCGAGTGGTTGCTGTAATCAGGCGTCTTGACGAGAGCGGCGAAATTATCATATCTAGAGGTGGCGACGATGCCATTATCGCCTAAAAAAATTTATAAACAACCGCAAGTTGCAGGCGCTTCTTTGTACGAGATAGAGATTTCTATAGAGCAGGAGTGCCAGGATCAAGGTTTTGATACTCCGATTTCGGGAATGCAAACTGAAAATTCGAGGCAGGAAGAAAACATTGCCCTCTGGCCACAGCCCGGAGATAGTGATTACGTGGGGGAAAGTGAAGCGGAAGCAGATGACCATGAACAAAGACAGGATCCTTCCGACGCGGAAGAGGCATTAGATGATGCCGGGGAGAGTCAGCAAAAAAAGGAAAAAAAGAAAAGCCCGGAAGAAATAGCTGAAGCTATTCTGGAAGAAAGAATGGAGCAGTGTGTTGAAGAAGGTTATGAAAAAGGCAGGAAAAAGGCAGAAGATGAATGCCGGAAAATGCGGGAAGAAGCGCAAAAAAAACTAAAAGAAGCGGAAGAATGTTTGATGGAAGCCCGCAGCAGGTCAAAAGAAATTGTGGCAGCTTCGGAGCAAAAAATTGTTGAGCTATCTGTAGCTGTTGCAGAAAGGCTGGTCCATAAACAGCTGGAGATTGATCCGGAAGCAATCACCGGAATTGTTCGGGAAACCTTAAATATTTTAAACGGTGGCGAGCAGGTAGAGATTTATGTTAATCCAAATGATCATGATGTCTGCCTTGAACAACGGGAGAACTTAAAAGAAGAGTTCACAGAAATTATTAAGCTGGACCTGGTTGCGGATGAAAGAGTTCCCAGCGGCAGCTGCCGGGTTGAATCGGAGAGCGGTGTTGCCGAATATTTGCTGGGGGAAGAAAAAAAACAGCTGGAGCAAATGCTTTTGAATGTTGCCCGTGAAGAAGCAGCGGAGCAGGCAGAAGAGAAAGGTCCTTTATATGACTAGCACTGAAGCAAGTAATGGCAAATATTTCTCATCTTTAACGGCAATGCCCGGCGGGCGGGTAAAAGGTAAGGTCCGCCAGGTAATCGGCCTGGTTATTGAAGTAAGCGGTATCCGCCCTTTTATTGGGGAAATATGCAACATCAAATCAACCACCGGCGAAATATTTGTCGCCGAAGTAGTCGGGTTCCGGGAAAAATGCGCTCTTTTGATGCCACTGGGCAACCTGCAGGGAATCTCTCCCGGCTGTGTAGTGGAGCCAACCGGAAAAAGCTTTTCTGTTAGAGTAAATGAAAAATTAAAAGGAAAGGTGCTTGACGGGCTGGGTTATCTTTTAGAAAGCGGCTTGCCGCCCTTAAAAGATGATGAAGGGAAAGAATATCCGGTGAATAACCGTCCGCCGAACCCGATGGAAAGACGGCCCATCGACTCTATTTTGCCTACCGGGGTTAAAGCTATCGACGGTATGCTGACCTGCGGCGAGGGCCAGAGAGTGGGTATTTTTTCGGGAAGCGGGGTTGGTAAAAGCACTTTACTGGGGATGATTGCCCGTCACAGCGAGTCTGATGTCAATGTAATCGCCCTGATTGGAGAGCGCGGACGCGAAGTGGGGGATTTTATTCGCCAGGATCTCGGGGAAGAGGGCCTTAAAAGATCAGTGGTTGTGGTATCTACCTCTGACCGCCCGGCCCTGGAAAGAGTTATGGGCGGGCTGGTTGCGGCTACTATCGCTGAATATTTTCGGGACCTGGGCAAGAAAGTAATTTTCATGATGGATTCTGTAACCAGGTTTTGTATGGCCCAGAGAGAAATTGGCCTGGCTGTTGGTGAACCACCTTCCACAAAAGGGTATACCCCTTCGGTTTTTGCCCTGATTCCCCGCTTTTTGGAACGATCGGGGACTTCAAGCAGGGGCAGTATAACCGGTTTTTACACGGTGCTGGTAGATGGAGATGACTTTACCGAACCGATTACCGATGCGGTTCGCAGCGTTCTTGACGGGCATATCGTTTTAAGCCGCAAACTGGCTTCTCAAAACCATTTTCCTGCAGCCGATGTTTTGAATAGCAACAGCCGGCTCATGCTTAACCTGGTAGAGGAAAATCATAAGGAAGTTGCGGCTGAATCACGCAAATTACTTTCAAAATATGAATCGATGGAAGATCTAATTAATATCGGTGCTTATGTTCCCGGTTCACAGCCGGAAGTGGACCGGGCAATACAAAAACGACCGGAGTTAATGAATTTTTTACGCCAGGAACCTTCCGAGCGTTTTGAATTAAAGGAAACCTTGAAAAAAATGGAAAAAATTGTAAGGTAGTGGGTTAGCTGTATTTTTAGTCCGTTTAATCGCTGAAAGGGGCGGCAGAAATGAAGTCATTTAATTTCAGGTTGCAGCGTCTCCTGGGATTTCGAAATATCCAGGAAGAGGAAGCTAAAAAAGAGTTAACCCTGCGCCGGAAAGCCCTGGAAGAGGAAAATGCCAAATTAAGCGGCCTGAAAAAGGAAGAAGAATCGCTCTTTGAAAAATGGCAGAACCAGGTAGAAAGAGAAATTGAGCTGCCCTATTTACAGGTAACCCAGGAGTACAGCAGCCGTTTAGATTACCTGCTTATGCGCCAGGCAGAGCAATATAACAAGAAGAAGTCACAGGTTGAGGAGCAAAGAGAAATTGCCATGCAGTGCTGGCGCAAGAAAAAAGTGCTGGAGATCTTAAAAGAAAAAGCTAAAGACGAACATTGCTACCAGGAAAAAATTAACGAGCAAAAGTTGATAGATGAAATGGTGCTCAATACTTATAACCGGAAAGGAGGTGATTAAATTGAAGGTAGATGCAGCTTTCCTGGAACAGCTCAATATTAGTTTAAAGGAAAGTGCTGTTTTGGGAAATGGCTCAACCGAAGGTGAATTTGCCGTTTTCCTGAAGGATGCCGCTACTGTGAAGGATGCTGGTGTCACAAAGGAAGAAATAGACTGCAGCGCTTTATTTGCCCGCTTGAATGAATTAAGTGGTAATGAGGACAGTCTTTTCGGCAGCGAAGCTCTGGAAGAAGAGCTGGCAAAAGCTGAAGATATGAAAGCGGAAGTGCTCCTGCAGAAAATAGCGGAAAACTTAATTGAAGCATTAATGCAGGAAAATGAGAAAAGTGGAATCCCTTTAAATGCTTTGACCGGTGATCAAGCAGGTAAAATGGGGTTGTTTGAACTGAGCGGCAAAATTCTGGATAAGGCTGACAATCAGTTGACCGGTAGTCTAAAAGAAACCCTTAAAGAACTTTTAAAAACAGAGCAGGACTATTTAAAGCAAGGTTACGGTGTTGAGAGTGCGGAAGAAAATGAAGCAGGGTTTAATTTACAGAGCCTGGCAGAAAAAATCCTGTATGCGCTGTTAGGTAACAGCGATGGTAGTGAAGTTGAAACAGGTTCTAAGGGGTTTAAGAAGGTTAACTGGTCGGCATTAACCGGGAATGCAGGAGGTGAAGCCGTACTTCTGAAAATTGCCGGCGGGCTGAACCTGGAAGGAGAAGCAGAGATAACTCCTGAACTAAAAAAAGCCCTTAAAGAAGCGGGTTTCCTGGATGAAGAAGGCTTCTTGAAGGAAAAGGCAAAGGCTGCCCTGGAGGGAACAGATCCACCAAAGAAAGCCGGTAAAACTTCCTCAATGGAAGAAGCCCTGGAAAAAGCAGGTTTAAGATCGGGCAACTCTGATAAACCGGCTTCAATCAAAAAAACTGCTGAAAGCTTCAAGGTGGACCCGGAAGTCCAGAAAGCCCTGGAGTCGGCTCGGATGCAGGCAAAAGCAGAAAATGTAGTAAAAACCGACGAACAGCAAGGCAAAGCGGGCAAATTCCATAAAGCTGTGCCGCCTGTTGCCGGCCAGGATGGGATATTCCAGCAGGCAGCAGTGTTCGGCAAGGAAAGTCTTCAACCCGGCAGCGGACTCCCTCCGCAATTACAAGCGCTGCGTGAAAATATCATGCAGCAGCTTGAAGGAAAGCTGACCTATTTCCGTGAAACCGGGTCTTCTCCGGCGGAAATGCGCATGACTTTACACCCACCGGAACTGGGCGAATTGACGATCCGGGTTTTTTCCAGGCAAGGACAGCTTTCAGCGTCCATTTTAACAGAGTCGCCCATGGTCAGGGAAATCCTGGAGGGCAGCATTGCGGAGCTGAGGCAGAGGTTGAGTCTTGTAAACGTCCAGCTTGAACAATTGGAAGTTTCAACCCAGGGCCAGCAGTTTAATGGATCGGGTCGTTCCGGGGCAGGGGATCCAAACCGGGAAAACTTAGCCGGAGGGCAGCCTGGAAACTCAGATTCCCCTTCCGGTGAAAATGAACCGGGTGAGCCCGGGTTATCAGCAAAGGCTGTAAACCACAGGGGAATTGAATACTGGGCCTAAAGGAGGCATGGCAAGATGAATGAAATAACAGGTGTCAACCAGGCAGTACCGGCACAAAACCAGGCTGCCGAACAGACGCCGGAAACGGGTCCGGCACCGGCTCCCAGGGAAGAATCTCCGGCGGGGCAGATGCCCGGGCAGGAGTTTGACAGCGATTTATTCCTGCAGCTCCTGGTTACCCAGCTGCGCTACCAGGATCCCATGTCTGAACAGCAGGACACCGGTGATATGATTACCCAGCTGACTATGTTTACCCTGGTTGAACAGGTAAACAACTTGCAGGAAGCAGTGGAAGAACAGGCTGAATCCCAGGGTAACCACCAGGCCCTTAACTTGTTGAACCGTCAGGTAGAAATATCGGGCAAAGGTGAAGGGGAGAATGTCCACGGGATAGTTAGCGCAGTTGAATTTCGTAGTTCCGGACCCTACCTTACTGTGGGCGAGCATCAGTACCCGCTCAGCGATATCGTGAAAGTTGAAGGGGGCGGAAGCGAAGATGGTTGATAAAACCGGACCGCATATCAAACCCACTGACCCGGCTGCCAAACCGCAACCCGGGAAAGCGGGCAAGGAAGCAACCAGGAAAGACGGTGAAAACTTATCTTTCCATCAAATCCTGGACCATCTCCAGGAAAAGCAGGAAGTTGTTTTTTCCGCCCACGCCAAAGAGCGGATTGAAAGCCGCCAGATCGATCTTGGGGCAGAGGATATGCAGCGGATAGAACAGGCCATGGATAAAGTGCAGGAAAAAGGCGGACGTTCCTCCCTGCTCATGTACGGCGATGTAGCCCTGTTGGCCAGTGTTACCAACCGGACCATCATCACCGCCGTGGACGGGAAAGAAGAGCAGGATCAAGTGTTTACCGGAATTGACAGCGCGGTTATTTTAAAGTGAAGGCCGGACCTCCTGAATTAGAGGAAGCCTTGTCCTGCTGACCGACCGAGGCAGGACGCCGCGCCGCTTAAAATAAGGCTTAAAAGGCCAAAAGGAGGTTATTTTTAATGATTCGTTCAATGAGTGCAGCTGTTACCGGCTTAAGAGGCCACCAGCAAAAACTTGATGTGGTTGGCAACAACATTGCCAACGTCAATACAACCGGTTTTAAAAAATCACAGGCCCGTTTTGAGGACCTGATCAGCCAGACCATCCAGGGTGCAACCGGCCCGATGGAAGAACGGGGCGGCATTAATCCCTCCCAGGTAGGTTTGGGGATGGCCGTTTCCTCAATCACCGACATTCACACCCAGGGATCAATTACCGATACGGACCGCGAGACCGACCTGGCCATTGAAGGCGAAGGCTATTTTGTCGTGACCGACGGGGAAATGGAGTATTTTACCCGGGACGGATCCTTCGGTGTTGATCAGAACGGCCATATTGTCAACGATAACGGCCTCAGGCTGCTCGATGTCGACGGCAATGAAATCAACATCCCCGTCGACGACGACATGGTCGCCCAGGCTACGGAAAACAAGCGCTTTGCCGGCAACCTTGATGCCCGGGCCTTTACTGAGGCCACCCCGGGCCGGGCAATCGGTGCGGCAGAGCTGGCCGAGGTTGGGAATGGCTTTCTCCGGGGAGCTGAAGAACTTGACAATCAAGCCATTGAAGGCTTGGAAGATGATTTAGTGGTTACTTTTACAATTAACGGTGAAGAACAGGAGATGGTAATAACCGCTGCAGATATGGGTGCTATCGAGAGACAGGAACAGCTTCTTGCCGCACTTAATTATGGTGAGTTTACCGATGAGGAAGGTGAAACTGTAGATATTGCTGACTGGGATGGCCTGGAGGAATTAGGGGCGGTTGCCTCTTTCAACGATGATAATCACCTGGTGATCACTTCTTTATCTGAAGGTGAAGGTTCCGTGGTTGAAGTTGATGGCGACGATGATGATATCGAAGCTTTGTTTGGCGCCGAAGATGATCATGTTGTTCGTGCAGGAGATGATGTGGAAACCCTGGTGGAGCTCGATGAAGATCTCGAATTCGAGGTTACTGTCGACGGTGGCGATCCTGTAGAAATTACAGTGGACAATATGCAGGATATAACTACCCGCCAAGAGCTCCAGGATGCGCTAAATGAACAACTGGAAGACGTTGGCGCCACCGCTGAATTCGACGGCGATCACCTGGTGATCAACTCCGATTCACGGGGGCCGGAATCGTCGGTGGAATTAATAGATGCTGAAGAAAACGAAACTTTCCAGGCCCTTTTCGGAGAAGAGGGAGAATGGAGCGAAACCACCGGTGAAGTCGATGAGCACACCTTCCCCTACTATGTGCACGACTCTCTCGGCCGGCGCTACGACATCGATTATAACTTCAGGCCGGTTGACGACAACGTATGGGAATACCGGATGGAGGTAACCGATGAAGCAGGCAACCTGATTGAAGTAGACGAAGGCGCTGAAGGGACCCTGGTATTTGATGAAAACGGGGGGTTAAACGAGGACGCTTCCGATATGCCGAACCTGGTCTTTGACCCGCCGGGAGAAGCTGCAGTGGTCGATGTTGAACCTGATTTTAGTTCCGTTACCCAGCTGGCCGGGTCCAACAACCTCCTGGTCCGCGACCAGGACGGTTATGAAGCCGGCGAACTGGCGGCATTTGACATTGACCGGGCCGGCGTGGTGGCCGGCACCTACACCAACGGAATGCGGCAGGAGTTCGGCCAGCTTGGGATGGCCACATTCTCCAACCCGGAAGGCCTGCGCAAGGAAGGGGGCAACCTTTTCCTGGATACGGATAACTCCGGTGACCCGCAGATTGGCGCTCCCGGGGAAGGGGGCCGCGGGCTGGTCCAGTCCTCGGCGCTCGAGCTGTCCAACACAGACCTTTCGTACGAATTTACTGAGCTGATCACGACCAGCCGGGCCTTCCAGGCCAACACCCGGGTGGTAACCACCTCGGATGAAGTGCTTACCGAAGTGGTTAATATGAAACGGTAATTTTTGCCCGGAACCGGCCGGAAGGATTTCCTTCCGGCCGGTTAACCGGCTTAAATAGCGGAGAGATGCTTATGAGAAGCTATGACATTTTATCAGCTGGCGGTGCCCTGTTTGGCGGAAGCCTGGTGGTTGCCGGGATTATAATCCAGGGCGGTGACCTTAATGCTTTTTGGAACCCGGCCGGGTTGATGATTACTGTCGGTGGTTCCCTGGGCGCTTTAATGGTCAATTTCCGCATGGCTGAAATGAAAACAGTTTTACAGGTAACCCGGAAAGTTTTTATCCGGGAAGAGGAATCGGTGCTCGACCTTCATGCCCGCTTTGTTACCCTGGCCCAGAAAGCACGTCGGGAAGGGTTGCTCGTTTTGGAAGATGAACTTGATGAAATAAAGGATCCATTTTTCCGCAACGGTTTACAGATGGTAATTGATGGTTTTGAACCGGATAATATTCGTAACATCTTAAATGCCGAACTTTCTTCCCTGGAAGCGCGCCATGAGCTGGGGCAGAACCTGTTTCGGACCTGGGGTTCGTTATCCCCTGCTTTTGGCATGATTGGAACCCTGATTGGCCTGGTGATGATGCTTGCCGAGCTGGACGATCCCAGCGCTATCGGCCCGGGTATGGCCGTAGCCCTGCTGACCACTTTTTACGGAGTTTTGCTGGCCAACCTGATTTTTAATCCCATTGCCGGTAAGCTGGCCATCTACAGTGATGAAGAAGTACGCATGAAAGAAATCATCCTTGAGGCGCTTTTGGCCCTGCAGAGCGGAATAAACCCGCGTTTGCTGCAGGAACAAATTAAATCGTACTTCTCCCCGCAGGAGAAGAAATTACTTGAAGAAGCCAATAAGCGTTCAGAGGAAGAGGAGGATGAGCTGATCGATGTCTAGTCCTAATAATGCACGCCCTGACAATCCGCGCCAGCGCAGGAAAAAAAACAGGGATGACCAGGGCAGTGCTCCCTGGATGCAGACTTATTCTGACATGATCACTCTCCTGCTAACCTTCTTTATCCTGCTTTATTCAATGTCGGTTATTGATATTGAACGTTTTCAAACTGTAATCATTTCTATCCAGACTTCTTTCCTGGGTGATACCGGGATTATGGATCAAACCGAAGATCCTTTTGAACCTACCGGAGAAGCCCTTACTCATGAAGACGGGGTTTTCGCCGAAGCTGATTTAAGGGAACAGCTGGAAGAAGCAGAAGAGGTTAAAGAAGAAGTAAGGGCTTTCCTGGAAGAGATGGGCCTTGAAGCAGAGGTTGAACTGGGGCTCGATGAACGAGGTGTAGTAATGGAATTGCCGGACTATATCTTTTTTGAAAGGGCTCGTGCGGATTTGATTCCCGAAGCAAGGGAATTTTTAGATAAATTTGCGGAACTGTTCCGCCGCCTGGAACGGGGCGTAATAATTGAAGGTCATACCTGTAACCTGCCCATGAATGTACCCGAATTTCCGACGAACTGGGAACTCTCAGTAATTAGGGCAGTGCGGGTAACCAGGTACCTTGCCGAAGAGCAGGATGTTAATCCCGAGCTTTTAACGGCAACCGGTTACGGTGAATACCAGCCCCTTGAATCCAATGAAACTGCGGAAGGACGGGCCAGGAACCGCCGGGTAACAATTGTGTTGACGGTCCTTGAACCGGGCGAGCGACGTGAAGCTTATTAGAAACGGGAGGTAATTTCAGGTGGTGGCAAAATTAGAAGAAGAAAAAAAATCCGAACCTGAAAAAAAGGGAAAGAAAGCAAAAAAAAGGAGCCCGCTGCTAAAAATAATCCTGATCCTGATCCCGGCAATGATTATCGGCGGAGGGGCGGCATTTTACTTTATCAGCGGCGAACTTCCATTTTTCGGTGACGAAATAACCCTTGGGGCTGAAGATGAAGGGCCTCCGCGCTACAGCTATTCGATGGCGGAATTCCAGGTTAACCTGGCCGATACAGGGACCCGGCGCTTTTTAAGAACCACGTTTGATCTGGCTTATGATGATCGGGGCCTTTCCAGGGAAATTGAAAGCCGTGAACCGGAATTGCGATCGGAAATCATCTCAATCCTGCGCAGTAAATATATCGAGGACCTGGAAGAACCCGGCGGGATGGACACCCTTGAAGGTGAGATTATCGATCGATTAAACGAAAAGCTTGAATCAGGAGAAGTCAAGGCCGTCTACTATAAAGAATTTATTTTTCAATAAGCTAAAGGAGTTTTATGATGTCTGGCAGTTTTTGGGATGAACAAAAACCTTTCACCGGTGAAGACGATAGCTGGGGGGATAATCAAGAAGATCAGGGGAAACCTGATATCAAGAAGGTGGTATTTCAACCCCTGCCCGATAGCGCTCCGGTTTCGCCCAGGAGGGGCATTGCCCCGGAGTTTCACGGGGTTGGTTTAAACGTTAGTGCCGAGCTGGGAAAAGTAACCCTGAAGGTTCGAGATTTGATCAACCTGGAAGAAGGCTCAGTGCTCCAGTTGAACCGGGTGGCCGATGAAAAAGTGCTTATTTTAGTTAATGAAACTCCTTTTGCGCACGGGGAAATTGTTGTAATTAACGACCGTTTTGGATTACGCATTACCTCGCTGGTTGAAGATGATGAGGATCATGATGGATCTGAAACGGGAAGAGAGGCTTAATGATGGGTAATTACGGGCTGATTTTACAGTCGATGGGGTTTCTGATTTTAATTGTAATCCTGGCATACCTGGCGATCCGCTATGGCCTGCGCTCGGTTTACCGTGGAGTAAATGGTGGATACATGAAAGTTTTAGAGCGGGTTCCCTTAGATCATAAGAGCGGCAGTTCCCTGACACTAATTCAAGTAGGTAAAGAGGTTTATCTCGTCGGGACCGCCCAAAATAATGTAAACCTGCTCAAGACGTTTGACTGGAAAGAATTGCAGTATGCCGAAGATTCTCTGGCTGTACAGCCAGTTAATATAAGGGGTTCTTTTTCCAGGATCCTGCAAAATTTTAAAAAGGACGATAGCCGGGAATAAGGGACAAATGAAAACAGTGGAGAATAAAATGATTTTTAACTTAAAAAAGGGCCTAATCTTTAGTTTTTTGCTTTCATTAATTATTATCTTTCTTTTGCCGGTGGATGTTTGTGCTCAACCGGTTCAGGTCCCGCAAATAGACCTGCAGATCGGTGGAGAAGGGGAAGAAGACCCGGAAAGCCTGGTCGGGTTTTTACAGCTGTTGTTGATCATGGCTCTTTTAACCCTGGCTCCTGCTTTTGTTATCCTGATGACCTCTTTTACCAGGATCGTGGTGGTGCTTTCCTTTACCAGGAATGCGATGGCCACCCAGCAAATACCACCTAACCAGGTTTTAATTGGATTGGCCCTGTTTCTCACCTTTTTTGTAATGCAGCCGGTCCTGGCTGAAGTTAATGATACAGCGGTCGAACCTTACCTGGACGGTGATATTGATCAGGAAACAGCCCTTGAAGTTGGCGCGGAACCGCTTAAAGAATTTATGTATTACCATACCAGGGAAAGAGACCTGGCGCTTTTTGTCAACATAGCGGAAATTGAAGATCCCGAGACTGAAGAAGACGTGCCCTTGCACGTATTGGTGCCTGCATTTATTATCAGCGAGTTGAAAACTGCTTTCCAGATGGGCTTTATGCTTTTTGTGCCTTTTTTGATCATTGATATGGTTGTGGCCAGCACCCTAATGTCAATGGGGATGTTTATGCTCCCACCGGTGATCGTTTCGATGCCGTTTAAGTTGTTGTTGTTTATCCTGGTTGACGGGTGGCACCTGGTGGTTAGTTCACTACTGGAGAGTTTTAATTAAAGGGGTTTTAACTGATGACGCCCGATGGCCTGCTTAATATAGTACAGCAAGGAGTAATAGTTATTTTACTGATGGTGGCTCCGATTATCGGATCAGGTTTGGCTGTGGGGTTAACAGTCAGCATTCTCCAGGCTACCACCCAGATCCAGGAACCAACCCTGGCTTTTGTGCCTAAGATAGTTGCGGTGCTGCTGGCAGTAATGATTTTTGGTGGATGGGTGTTCAGTAATGTGGTCCGGTTTACGATCCAGCTCTGGAGTGAAGGGTTGACGATGCTTTGATGGAGGGCCTTAGATGGGGGCGAGAACTTGGAAACACTATTTCCCCTTGATTTACAGGATTGGGTTGTTTACTTTTTTGTCTGGGCCCGGATGATGGGAATTGTATTCCTGTTTCCTTTTTTTAGTTACCAGGGCATTCCTTTTACCTTACGCCTCTGGCTTTCGCTGGTAGTTGCCCTGCTTATCTTTCTTTCCCTGGAGGCCCAACCGGAACTTGATTTTCGGGGGCCCCTGGAGATGGTTTTATTAATCGGCAAGGAGGTCCTTGTTGGATTGGCTTTGGGTTACTTGGTTAATATGATGTTCCAGGTTTTTATGAATGCCGGCCAGATGGTTGACTTGAAATCTGGGCTTATGCTGTCGGGTGTTTTTGAGCCGCAGTTTGGCAGCAGGGTAACTTTTATGGGGCAATTTTATTACCTGTTAGCCCTGGTTTTTTTCCTGACTTTAAATGGACACCATTATTTTATAAGGTCGCTGGCCGAAAGTTACGTGTTAATTCCTATTGAAGCACCGCTGATGGGACAGGCCCAGGCCGGCGGTTTGATCAGGCTTTTCGCCGATATGTTTGCTTTGTCTTTTCAGCTGGTGGCACCGATTATAATTATTTTGATGGTGGTGGATATCTCCCTGGGCTTGATTGCCAAAACAGTTCCCCAGGTTCATGTTTTTATCCTGGGGCTGCCATTGAAAATAGCCTTGTCGATGCTGCTTTTTGCCATGCTGGTGCCGGTATTCGGTGTAGTATGGGAAGGTTTGACAGACCGCTTTGTTTTATACTTAAACCAGTTTATGCAGGGGTGGTGAAGACTTGTTCTTTTTCTTCCAGGACACCGGGGATAAAACAGAAGAGCCCACGCCTCATCGATTAAGAGAAGCCCGGCGCAAGGGACAGGTTTTCAAAAGCATGGAATTAAACTCTGCTATTAACATTCTGGGGGTAATGCTTTTGTTTATAGTTTTTGGCACCCTTGCCCTTGGCGGGATTGAAGAAGCTTTTAACCTGTTTGCGCACGACATGCTGGCTTATCCTTTAACGATGAGCAATGCCCATACGGTGCTCTGGGATGCCATTACCCGTTATTTCACCATAATGGCCCCTGTGTTTGCGGTTGCGGTTATCCTGGGGATTACTTCAAACCTGGTGCAGGTTGGGTTTTTGACCTCGACCCAGCAGATGGCTCCCCAGCTGAAAAGGCTTAATCCGCTGGAGGGGTTAAAAAAGATCGCCTCTAAAAAAGCCTTGTTTGAAATGGTTAAGGCGATCTTGAAAATATTGATTATCAGTTCGGTTGCATACCTGTTTGTGCGCAGCCGTTTGGACGAACTGATGCGCCTGGTAAATCAAACAGCGGCCGTTAGCCTGGAAGTGTTCTGGAATACGATTATAATGCTCGGCATTATCGTTGGTATAGTATTTCTATTCATTGCTTTTATGGACTATCTTTACCAGCGTTATGAACACAAAACCGGTCTAAAAATGAGCCGCAAAGAAATAAAGGATGAACATAAACAACTGGAAGGAGATCCCCTGGTTCGCTCAAAACTGAAAGAAAAGCAGAGGCAGGTTGCCCGCGAGAGGATGATGCAGGATGTTCCTTCCGCAGATGTGGTTATTACCAACCCTACCGAAATAGCAGTTGCTTTGGTTTACCGGGAAGGGGAGGACCGGGCTCCAAGGGTGGTGGCCAAGGGTGTGGAAGTTTTGGCCCAAAAAATCAGGGAAATTGCCGGAGAAAATGAGGTGCCTGTTGTTGAAAACCCTCCGGTTGCCAGGGTTCTCTGGCAAAAAACTGAAATTGGCGAAGAGATACCGATGGAGCTATACCAGGCGGTGGCCGAAATCATGGCCCTGGTGTACCGCATGCAAGAAAAAAGAAGTCACATCTAGTTGAAAGGCATGGTAGCAGATGGCGATTACGAACCAGAACAAAATTAATCTTGATTCTATAGGTAAACTGCTGCGAAGCAATACCGATATTATGGCTGCGGTAGCCTTTATCGGCATGGTAATTATTATTATCATCCCGGTGACTCCCTGGCTGCTCGATCTTCTTTTGACCTTGAATATAGCCTTTGCCCTGGTGGTCTTGCTGGTAACTTTATTTGCCAGTGATACCCGGGAGCTAAATATTTTTCCGTCGGTGCTTTTAACAGCGACTTTGTTTCGCCTGGCTTTAAATATTTCTTCAACCCGCCTGATCCTTTCCGAGGCCCATGCCGGCTCGGTAATCCAGGCTTTCGGCGATTTTGTGGTTAGTGAGAATTACGTGGTGGGTATGGTCGTTTTCGTCATTATCACAGTAGTGCAGTTTGTGGTTATTACCAATGGTGCGGGAAGAGTGGCTGAAGTGGCTGCTCGTTTCACTCTCGATGCCCTGCCCGGTAAACAAATGAGTATTGATGCTGATTTCAATGCCGGTTTGATTGATGAGGAAACGGCAAGGAACAAACGCAAAGAAATGCAAAAAGAAGCAGATTTTTATGGTTCGATGGACGGTGCCAGCAAGTTTGTCCGCGGCGATGCCATTGCCGGAATAGTTATTGTTTTAATCAATATCCTGGGCGGCCTCGGCATTGGGGCGCTTCAACTGGGCATGTCGCTGGATGAAGCAGCTTCGGTTTTTACAATCCTTACTGTTGGTGACGGGTTGGTGGCCCAAATTCCAGCTTTATTGATTTCAACTTCAGCAGGAATGCTGGTGACCCGCTCTACTGCAGAAGCCTCCTTTGGTGAAGAAATGAGCGCTCAACTGGTTGCCTTTCCAAAGGTGATTTTCCTGGCAGCTGTATTGCTCTTTTTCCTGGGGGTTGTTCCCGGTATGCCGCCTTTACCCTTTTTCCTGCTTGCTGCTGCAGGCGGAACCCTGTCTTTTATACTCTTTAGGGAAAGGAAGCAGGTTGAAGAAAAGGCCCAGGCGGTTGCGGAGCAGGAAACAGCCGATAAGGCTCCCGAACAGGATGATTTCAGCTCTCTACTCCGGGTAGAGCTGCTGGAAATCGAAATTGGTTACAACCTGGTAGAGTTAACCGATGAATCCAGGGGTGGTAATTTACTGGATCGAATCACAGCTGCCCGTAAAAGGGCTGTCAATGAACTGGGAATCATTATTCAACCGATCCGCATGCGCGACAACCTGCAGCTTGGATCGTTTGAATACCGTTTCAAATTAAAGGGTAATGAAATAGCCCGTGGTCAAATCCGTCCCGGTCTCTATCTTGCTTTAAACCCGGAAGGTGAGTTGCCGGCGGGAGTTGAGGGTATTGAAACTACCGAACCAACTTTTAATTTGCCGGCGGTATGGATTTCTGAAGAAAAGAGGGCCGGTGCGGAAGCGCTGGGTTGTACTGTTGTCGACGCTTCAACTGTGCTGATTACACATTTGAGCGAGGTTATTAAAGCCAATGCCCACGAGATCCTGGATCGCCAGGCAGTTAAAGAAATGCTGCAGGCTTTAAAGGAAACCAACCAGGCCGTGGTAGAAGAACTGACCCCGGAGATCATGTCCCTCGGCGAAGTGCAGAAAGTTTTACAGAACTTGCTTAAAGAAAGGGTTCCCCTGCATGATATGGTTACCATTTTGGAAGAATTAGCCGACCAGGGACGGACCACCAAAGATATTGATTCTTTAACGGAGTCGGTCAGGCAGGCCCTCCGGCGGACCATAACTGCGCAGCATGTTAACGAAGATAACCGGATGCAGGTTGTAACTATAGATCCGAAGCTGGAAAAGAAGATTTCTGAATCCATTCAGTACACCAAGCAGGGTAGTTTTCCGGTGATGGATCCCGAGGTGACCCAAAACCTGGTGGATGGGATTAGCAAGGTAACTGATAATTTATACAAAAAAGGAATTTCGCCGGTGTTGTTAACTTCACCAACAGTTAGGCTGCCTTTGAAGCGTCTTCTGGAAAGGTTTCACCTGAATTTACCGGTGCTTTCGATCAATGAAGTGCTGCCGGAAGTTAAAGTGGAAGCGGTGGGGGTGATTAAAGAAAATGAAGATTAAAAAGTATGTGGCCGAGGACATGAAGGAAGGGATGATGCGAGTAAAAAAAGATTTAGGGATGGAAGCGGTAATCCTTCACAGCCGTCCGGTTCGGCGCAAGGGGCTGCTTGGTTTTTTCACCCCCAGGCAGGTTGAAATTATTGCAGCGGTAGATCCGACGAGGAAACAACCTCCTGTAAACGNTAATATGCTTAAAAAGGTCGCTGAAAAAGATCAGGAGATATCTTCCATGGCTGAGGAACTTAAGGAACTGAAGGNGAAAATAACAGAAATATCAACGGTAGCATTAGGTTCCGGGCAGGATGAAAAGGTGGGGTCCGGGGTGGTAACCAAGAAAAAGAGCTCCGCTTACTGGAGAAATTACCTCGAGCACCATGATCTTGATCCTAACTTGATGGAAGAAATTTTTAGCGAAGCAGAAGAAGAGGCAGCCAGGCCCGGCCGGATTAGCCATGCTCAAATGGCGGAGATCCTGAAGGAAAAAGCTTCCGCTAAAATAAGTAGTATTAATGGATCCAGCAACCGGACCCAGGTATTTGTCGGCCCTACCGGAGTGGGTAAAACCACTACCCTGGCCAAGGTGGCGGCACGTTATTCTATATCCGAACAAGAAAAAGTGGGGCTGGTTACCATCGACCATTACCGCATCGGTGCGGTAGACCAGCTGCGGGCTTACTCGGAAATAATGGACCTGCCGCTTGAAGTGGTAATGAACCCACAGGATCTGTTTAAGGTAATGATGCGGCTGGAAGGCTGTGACAGGATCCTGGTGGATACTGCCGGGCGTGCCACGGGTAATAATGAACAGCTGGAGGATTTAGCTGCTTATATTGATATGCTGAAACCTGCCGATATTTACCTGGTAATCAGTGCAACAACCCGGCGGCAGGATATCAGTTATATTACAGAAAAATTTGCCAGGCTTAATTATAACCGCCTGGTTCTCACCAAGCTTGATGAAACCAATTCTTACGGGGCACTTTTAAACAGTCCTTATTACACCAAGGTGCCCCTGGCATATTTAACTGACGGGCAGAGAGTCCCTGAAGATTTGAAGCAGGCAGCTGAAATTGACGTGGCTGGTATGCTTTGGAGGGCGGGTTAGCGATGAAAGACCAGGCTGAACAATTAAGGACGGCGGTTCAAAATAAAAGCCTTCAAAATTCTGGCGGAGCGAGCTCGATTGCCGGCCAGGCGAAAGTATATGCAATTACCAGCGGAAAAGGTGGGGTGGGTAAAACCAGCCTGGTTGTTAACTTAGGCCTTGCCCTATCCAGGATCGGCTACCGGGTGATCATTCTTGACGCTGATCTAGGCCTGGCCAACATCGACGTGATGTTTAATTCCCTGCCCCGCTACAACATTGGTGATGTGATTGACGGTGCTAAAAGCTTGTCGGAAATTATCATGGAAGGCCCCCTTAATTTAAAAATTATTCCCGGGGGATCCGGGTTATATGAACTGGCCAACCTTGATCAGGCTAAAAGGCAAAATTTACTGGAACAGGTGGTCGAGCTGGAAAATGAGGCCGACTATATTTTAATTGATACCGCAGCGGGGATTACCAGAAATGTAATTAGCTTTGTCGAGGCTGCAGATGAGTTTATCCTGATCACCACACCGGAACCGACGGCCATGACCGATGCATATAGCCTGCTCAAAATTGTAGCGGAGAGAGGTCAGAAAAAAGAAGGGCGGATTGTTGTTAACCTGACCCATAGCCTTGAACATGGTCAAAAAGTATTCAAAGGCTTGAATCGGGTTACGCAGCAATATTTACCTGCCATGGAACTAACTTACCTGGGGGAAGTCCGGTATGATCCGGCGGTGAGCAGGGCAGTGCACAACTTTTCTCCCTTTGTGGTAAGCCGCCCGCAAAGCATGGCCTCGACAGCGGTGAACAGGATTGCCTGGCGTATTGCCAATGGGGAGGCCAAGGAGAGGCCTAAACGCGGCTTAGCAGCCTTTATAAACAGGTTAAGGGGTGTGCGATGAAGCTGTTCGGAAGAAGAAAAGCGGCTGAAATGAATAAAAGTTTAACAGTTGGTGATCGGCTCCAGGTTTTGAACGAGCGGGATCAAGAATATTATACCTGCCATATCAGGGAAACGGGTAAGGAGATTATAACCATATGTGAACCGGTTTCCGGCGGTAAAGAACTACCCATGCCTCATAACAGCAGCTGGCAGTTTTGCCTGGTAAAAGATGACGCTGTTTATCTGTTTAATTCTTTAGTGATCGGAGTTAACCGGAACAGCGTGGAAAAGCATTACCTGGTGAAAAAACCTTACACGGTAGAGCGGCACCAGCGGCGGGGTCATATCCGGGTTCCCTGTCACTTCGAATTGCGTTATTGGTGCCTGGATGACCCGGCTATAAAAAACAGCACTCAATATTTTAGTTCGTGTCGCACTCCCGGGTTTTGGGAAGACCCACTCTGGATTGAGGAACGCACCAGGGAATTGGAAAGCATAATGCCGGGAAGAGCTGCTTTTACCCTGGACCTGTCCGGGGGCGGGTTGCGAATGGTTGTCTCCGAGCGGTTAAAAAGAAACGATCATCTTTTAATTAAGATCAAGCTTAATGGAGAAGAGAACCATGTTTTTCTCCTGGAAGGAAAGGTTGTCAGGGTTGTGACCATTAGCATAGGAAGGTGGAAACGATACCGGGCCGGGGTTAGCTTTATCAATATAAACGAAAACGTTCGGGAGCGCATTATAAACTATCTGTTTGAATCAATGCGCAATAAAGAGTAAGGGAGGTTCCAGGGGGACTATGCTTGAGCGTAATGTAAAAAAGGTTTACCAGGAACAACAACAGGAGCAGCCACTGGAAGGAAGCAGTGAAGAGGTTATAACCAATTACCTTCCGCTAATCAGGAAGCTGGCCGGAAAGCTCAGCATTGCTTTACCCCCTTCCCTGGATGAGGAAGACCTGGTCGGAAGCGGAATAATCGGCTTGATTGAAGCCTGGGAGCGTTATGAAAGTTCACGCGGGGTGCAGTTTTCAACTTATGCTACCTGGCGGATTAAGGGAGCCATGATTGATGAAATTCGTAAGAGCAGCCCGGCACCACGTTCTTTCTTCAGCCAGTTTCGTAAACTCCATGAAGCTGAAGAAAAATTGAGGCAATCCTTGAACCGCGAGCCGGAAAGAGAAGAGATCGCATCTACTTTAGGCTGGAGTCCGTCAACCGTAGATCAGGTTTGGGCGAACTATAACCTGATGTCGGTGGTTTCTTTGGAAAAAGTGATTCATTCACCTGATGGGGAAGACAGCCTGCGCCTTGAAGGGGTTATCGCTTCACCGGAACAAACCCCGGAAGAAATCCTTACTGATAAAGACCAGGTCAGGCAACTGGCGGAAGCTATCGATAAATTGCCCGAACGGGAAAAATTGATGCTTTCCCTGTTCTACTATGAAGAGCTGACCAAGAAAGAAGTGGCGCAATTAATGAAGGTATCGGCAGCACGTATTTCTCAACTGCATGCCCGGGCAATTGAAAGATTGCGGGTAATGTTAAACGAACAGGAGTAATTTTTTAGGGTTAATTAACAAAGCATGGCTGAGCAGAAACAAAAACTTACCTGGGTGGTGCGGCATGGGCTATTTAATTCTCGGTTTTTTTCTAGGGGTGGCAGTTAGCTGGTTTTGGCAGACACAATTCAGCGGGGTTCCTGCTTTTAAACAGTTGATGCAAAAAGAACTTGCTGTTAATGGGCAGCTGGGCAGTCTTAACGTTCTTAAAAAAAGAATGGAATTCATGGAAAACCGCCTTACGGAAATAGAGACAGCTGCAAAAAACAAGCCGGCATTGTCACGGAAAGCAAGTAATTCAATGGTGGTGGGGGAAGATAATACTGAAAGTGAAGATCAGATACAGTTGGAAAACACCCGGTTGTTGTCCCCGGCTGATTCACTGAAAGGCGTAGTCAGGCCACTTCGGCCCCAGGCCGTAAAAATAAACCGGGAACAAGTTTTAGTCCTCTGGAACGAGGGGAAAAGTATTACGGAAATAGCTTCTCAAACCAGGCTGGGGAAAGGCGAAATAGAGCTAATTATTTCCATGCAGGGTAATCAGCTTCGAAAAGAAGTGTAGAAATTAAGTACAGGCATTTAAGTAATTAATAGCGGAGGAGGTGAAAAAGATGCGGGGACTTTACTTATCGGAAGGAGCGATGCTGGTCCAGCAGGCTCAACTGCAAAATATCAGCAACAACCTGGCCAATTTGCGGACAAACGGGTTTAAGCGGGATCAAAATGTGGAGACAAGTTTTGCTGAATGGATGGTCCATGAATTGCACCCTGAAAATGAACAGGTCAGAGGCGGCCAGCTTCGGCCAATCGGATCGAAAGCCCATAACGTGGCCACCCAGGAAACAGTAACTTCTTTTGCCCAGGGGCCACTTGATGTCACCGATCGAAACCTTGATTTTGCCCTGGTTGGCGATGGATTTTTCCAGGTTGATGGTGAAGAGGAAATTCTTTATACCAGGAATGGCCGCTTTGAGCTTGATGAAGAGGGTACCCTGGTTTCGGTTGAAGGATACCCGGTTTTAGGCGAGGGAGGACCGATTGAGTTAAACTCTGAGGAAGTGTATGCCCATTCCGACGGGACTTTGTATGAAATCGGTGAAGACGGCGAAACCGTGGAAATCGATACCCTGGATATTGCGGTATTCGACCTGGGGGAAACCCGGTTGGAAAAACATGGTGAAAACTACTTTATAACGGATGATGCTCCGGACGGAGAAGAGGAATTTGAGGTGGTCCAGGGTTTTTTAGAGGGTTCCAACGCAAATTTAGCCCGGGAAATGACCGACATGATGAAAGTGCGGCGTTCATACGAGGCCGCTCAGAAGATTATGATTACCTATGACCAAATTTTGGACCGGGCGGCAAATGAACTTGGAGCTTCAGTCTAACGGCTTGCTGCCGATAATAAGAGAGGTGAGATCTGATGAGTCGATCGTTTTATAATGCTTTCAGCGGGATTGCCGCTTACCAGCGCTCCCTGCAGCAGGTAGGAGATAACCTGGCTAATTTAAACACTAATGCCTATAAGCGTTCGGAAGTATCTTTTACGGAACTGTTATATACTGAGCTGCAGGAAAAGGGTTACTCTGTTGACCCCCTGCCTGAAGAACTTGCTCCGATGCATGGAAAGGGCACCCATATGTTCCCGGTAACTAAAATTTTTGACCAGGGAGCATTACAGGAAACCGAGCGCCCCCTTGATCTTGCCATAGAAGGGGAAGGTTTTTTTAGAATTACCAGGGAAGATGGCAGTGAGGCCTATACTCGCAGGGGTAGTTTCTTTGTTGATGGTGACGGCAGCATTGTTACCGACCGTGGTGATTATCTTGATGTTGATTTTGACCTTGATGGGATCTATGTAAATACTGTAGCTATCAGCCCTAACGGCCGGGTTAGCGGAGTGAACGAAGCCGGCGAGAGAGTGGATTTGGGCGAGATCATGCTTTACTCTTTTGTGAATAATGGAGGGCTATCTAAGGAAGAAGGCGGTCTTTTTGAAGTTACCGATTCTTCCGGTGAACCGGATGAATTTTTACCGGGGACTGACGGAACCGCTTCGCTGCGACAGTTCCACCTTGAAGCTTCAAACGTAGATCTGGCAGCGGAAATGGTAGAATTAATTGCTAACCAGCGTGCTCTTGAAGGCAACACCAGGAGCATGATCACTGCAGATGAGTTACAGGCACTTACCCTGTTGGTAAGGGGTTAAAATTGTCAACAGGAGCAGGCGGGAGGTGAGTGTATGGGCAAAGATGCTTTAACCCAGTCAGAAATTGATTCATTGATCAATGCAATATCCAGCGGTGACCTTGGTGAGGAAGAAACCCGGGAAACTTCCACTGAATACCAGACTTACGATTTTAGAAAACCGACCAAGTTTACCAAGGAACAGCTTCGGACCCTGCAGATTATCCATGAAAATTATGCCCGTATTATGGGTAATTTCCTTACATCTTTTTTGCGGGTGCCGGTCAAGTTAAATGTGGTGTCTGTTGCTCAGGTATCATATGAAGAATTTGTGTTTTCACTGCCTGTGCCTACCCTGATGACGATATTCAATATGTCCAGGGATATGGGCGTTGCCATGCTGGAAACCAATCCTACTTTTGTCTTTACCATTATAGATCTCCTTTTTGGCGGTGAGGGCAGGCAACCGGCCAAGATTAGGGAGCTTACGGAAATAGAAATTTCGGTTATGAGGCAAATCAATGAAAAGTTCTTAGACAACCTCGGGTATGCCTGGAAAGGTATCGCCCAGTTGGAGCCGCAGATTGAAAGTATGGATACCAATCCCCAGTTTAACCAGGTAATTGCTTCCAATGAAACGGTGGCCCTGGTCACCTTTTCTGCAACCGTGCAAAATGTCCAGGGTTTTGTCAACCTCTGCTTTCCTTTCATGGGGCTTGAGCGGATCCTTTCCAGCCTAACCGCCCAGCAATGGTTTAACCAGTTTCAACAAAGTGCATCTAAAAGTAAGCCCGGCGATATTGAAAAATGCCTCCAAAGTCCTGAAGCTGAAATTAAAGTAGTCCTGGGGAAATCAAGGATAACCCTGGATGATTTTCTCCAGCTCCAGGAAGGTGATGTCCTGCCCCTGCGCCGTCGACGTGGTGAATCTTTGGATCTTTTAGTAGAGGGCAGGCCTATTTTTAAGGTCCAGCCGGGGACCCGGGGTAAACGCCTGGGAGTTAAAATTGTGGATAAAATTTCTGAGGAAAAAGATAAAGATAACTATAGCACGGGGGAAAACTATGGATAACCGACATATTTTATCTGAAGAGGAAATGAATGCTCTGCTCAGTGAGGGTTCGAACCGGGAAGATGAGCTTAAAATGGACTTGAAGCTTAAACTGGTGCTCGACTTTCCGCTTGAAGTTTCAGTTCGCCTTGGGAATGCAGAAAGAACCATCGGGCAATTGTTAAATTTAACCGTGGGAACAGTGATCGAACTGGATAAAATGATTGACGAACCGGTTGAACTCGTGGTAAACGGCAAACCATTTGCCGAGGGAGAAGTAATTACTATTGACGAAACGTTTGGAATTCGCCTGAAGAACATTATCAAACCCGAAGAACGGATTGAAAATTTACGCTAGATAAGACCGGAAAGGAAGGATTAGGTGGAAGAATTAAGTGCTCTTGAAAAAGACACCCTGGCTGAGGTGGGAAATATATCTTTAGGCGCTTCTGCTACCGCGCTTTCGACTATACTGGATAAGTTTGTTGATATTACTACGCCCCAGTTGTCAATAGTTGAAGGCAGTGAGCTCAGGCAAAAGTACCCACTTCCCTGTCTCTTGGTCGAGGTCGAGTATATATCCGGTCTGCGTGGCAGCAATATCCTTTTGATCAAAGAAGAGGATGCCGTGGTTATCGCAGCCCTGATGATGGGCGACGATCCTGCTGATAAGGAAGGACCTTTAAACGAAATTGAGCTTAGCGCGGTTCAGGAAGCAATGAACCAGATGATGGGATCAATGGCTACATCAATGTCTGAGTTGTTTCAGCGCACTATTGAAATTTCTACGCCAAAAGTCGAGCGGATAAACCTGGCAGATGACATTCCTGCCCAGGAAACATTATCAGACGATGGTAAGCTGGTTCATGTTCAGTTTTCAATGAAGGTGGACGATTTTATAGACAGTATTATGGTCCAGGTTATTCCGGTTGATTTTGCCCGGGAGATGTGTGCCCACCTGCTATCGGGCGGAGCAGAGACAGCCTCTGGTTCGGACGAACAACCTGCTCCCGGACCAGAGGCGGTAGTTGATTCGCCTGGCCAGGATGATGAAGAAGAAACAGGAGACCCGGATCCCGGTGAGGATGATCATTCAGAAATTGAAACAGTGGTGATCAATACCGGTGATAAGCAGCCCGAAGAGTTAAGTGATTTGGAAAAAGACACCATCGCGGAAGTAGGCAACATATCGCTTGGTGCTTCTGCTACCGCGCTCTCAACAATCCTGGAAAAGCCTGTTGACATTACAACTCCCAACCTGGATGTTCGCAAAGTAAGTGAAATCCAGGAGCAATATCCATTGCCCTGTCTCCTGGTAAAAGTAGAGTATACTTCCGGACTCGAAGGCAGTAATGTTTTAATGATCAAGGAAAGCGATGCGATCATAATTGCTGCTTTAATGATGGGCGAGGACCCGGAAACCAAGGAGGGACCGTTAAGCGAAATAGAACACAGTGCAGTCCAGGAAGCGATGAACCAGATGATGGGGTCGATGTCAACTTCAATGTCGGAACTTTTTCAGCGGACCATTGAAATTTCCACTCCCAGCCTGGAATCGATCGACCTGGCAAACGAGGTGCCAGAACTATACAACTTTGATAGTGAAGAAAAAGTGGTTCATGTTGAATTTAAAATGAAAGTGGCCGATATAATCGACAGCATCATGATCCAGGTTATCCCGGTTAGTTTTGCAAAGAAAATGGCCGGTTACCTGCTTTATGGGGAAAGCGAACCGGAAGTTGCCGTTGAAGAACCTTTAAGGAAAGAAGAGGATACTGAACAGCTCATCGATGAAGACTCCGGGTTTCCTGAAACAGCTTTTAACCAGGAAAACAATAAAGAAGAACAAACGACAGACTACACCCCGGGTAGTGCCGGAGCTGAAGATTTGGGCGTAGATATGCAGAGGCTAAACCTGGTTAAAGATATCCCCATGGATATTGTAGTTGTCCTTGGCTCGGCAAGAGTCCCCCTCGGCAAGTTGTTTTCTATGGATAAAGGCGGTATTGTCGATCTTGATTGCAATGTGAATGATCCGGTAGAAATTTTAGCCAACGATAAACTGCTGGCCCGGGGTGAGGTAGTGATGATTAATGATCAGCTTGGAGTTAGAATTACTGAAATCCAGTATGAAGATGTGATTGAGAGCTACGGCTTATAAATTAATCAGGCAAGATGCGGGGAGGTAATTTAAATGGATGTCTCGCAATACGCAGAACTTTTCCAGGCTGAAGCCGAGGAGTATATGCAAGTTTTGAACCAGTGCCTGCTTAACCTGGAAAAAAATCCAAAAGACACAGAAGAGCTGCAGGAAGCTTTTCGAGTGGCCCATAGCTTAAAGGGCATGGCCGGAACCATGGGCTATCAACATGTGTGTAACATTGCCCACGGCCTTGAAAACTTTATGGAAGATTTTAAAACCCTTGAGCGGGAGCCGGGTCCTGAGGTAATTGACTTGATTTTTGAAGCGGTTGATGTACTGCAGGAAGCCCTTGAGCAACCTGACAAATCTACCGAAGGGGACCGGCAAAAATGGGAACAGCTTTTAATTAAAATGAAAAAAGTGCGTGACAAGGTGTGTNACAATGAAGATTTAGGTTCTCCCTGTAAGCATGACAATGCAGGANTTGGAGAAGATGAATTATTACTCGGGGCCATGGATAAAGAAATCCTGAGGCAGGCCGAAGAAGGGGGTAATTCCCCCTATATTGTCAATATAAGTTTAAATGAAGATGCTTTAATGAAATCGGTCCGGGTGCATATGATCTTTAAAGCGATGGAAGAATTTGCTGAAATAGTTATCTCGGATCCCTCACGCCAGGAGCTTGAGGAAGAAAGATTTGAACGGTCTTTCAGGGTGGTTTTAGTTTTGGAAGCCGGAACCCCGGAAGGCCTTAAAGAAGCGTTGGAGCATATAACCGATGTGGAGAGGGTGGAAATAAACCTGTGGGGTACCGGAGAAAATGATGGTGCAGCCTCTGCCGGACCGTTATCTGAAGCCGAATCGGAAGCAGTAAAGGCAGAAGATGATACAGGTAAGGATAAGGTTTCGGAAGAAGGAACCGGTGTTTATAAAGAACAGCCTGAAAAAGAAAATCAGGAGGTTAAAAATACCACGCCAGAAAATGAGGTGTCCGAAAAAGCCCCTTCCGGAGACCAGGGACAGGGATCCAGGGCTGCAGACAAGATGGTCAGGGTGGAAACTCAAAAACTCGATGATTTGGTTAACCTGGTTGGTGAGATGGTTGTAGCGCGGACCAGGATTACAGAAATAGGCCATGGCTTTAATGAGGACCTGGACAGCACAATTGATCAATTAAAACGCTCTATTACCAACCTGCAAGACACTGCCATGGAGCTGCGTATGGTTCCGATCGACCAGGTTTTTGGCCGTTTCCCGCGGATGGTGCGGGATTTATGCCGGGAAAAGGGGAAAAAAGTTCAACTTTATATCAGTGGAGAAGAAACCGAGCTGGATCGTTCGATCATTAACCGGTTATCCGATCCACTGGTGCACTTACTGCGCAATGCTTTTGACCACGGTGTAGAATCGCCGGAGGTGCGAAAAGATAAAGGTAAAAATCCGGAAGGTTCTATCTATTTAAATGCCCGCCATGAAGGAAACCAGGTAGTTATTACAGTCGAAGATGACGGATCGGGCATCGACCCCCAGAAGATCGGAAATATGGCAGTTGAAAAGGGAGTAATTACTGAAGATGAAATGAACCAGTTGAGCAAAGATGACCTGATTAGCTTAATTTTCTTCAGCGGTTTCAGCACTTCAGATGAAATAACCGATGTATCCGGCAGGGGAGTAGGCATGGATGCGGTCAGAAACAGCATTGAAGCTTTACACGGCACAGTTGAGGTTTCCAGTGAGATCAATGTTATGACTCGCTTTGAAATTCGCCTTCCCCTGACCCTGGCAATAATCACTACTTTATTGGTCAAATCCAATGGCCAGCTTTATGCTATTCCCGTGGAGGTGATTAATGAAAATGTTTATCTTGACAGTAAGGAGATAAAAACAATTCGGGGCAATCCTGTAGTTAATTTAAGGGGAGAGGTTATACCGCTTTATACTTTAAGTAGTCTGCTTGGTTTTGAACATACCCAGGTAAATGATGAAGAGTGCTCTGTCGTTATTGTAGAAGCAGCTAATCGCAAGGCCGGTTTTATTGTTGATGAACTGATCGGGCAGCAGGAAATTATGATAAAATCACTTGGCAGTTTCTTGAAGGGATTGAAAGGTATTGCCGGGGCTACGGTTTTAGGCGACGGTAGTGTAACCTTAATTATAGATGTGGCCGGTCTTTTAAGTGAAGGGAGGGATTATGTTGAGCAAAACAGTTTTAGTGGTTGATGACACGGCATTTATGAGGATGACTTTAAAAAATATGCTGGAAAAAAACGGTTACGAGGTTGTAGCCGAAGGTGAAGATGGTGTAAAGGGGGTTGAGCTTTATAAAGAATTAAAACCGTCTTTAGTGACAATGGATATCACTATGCCTAACAAGGACGGGATTACGGCAATAAAAGAAATTAAGGAGCATGACCCGGATGCCCTGATTATTGTTGTTAGCGCTATGGGGCAAAAAAGCCTGGTTATAGAAGCTTTGAATGCAGGGGCTAAGGATTTCGTGGTCAAGCCTTTTCAGCCGGATCGGATTGCTGAAGCGTTAGCTAAACTTGAAGGTTAACAACTGTTTTATAAAATTAATTTGGCATTGACAGGCGCGGAGGTTTTGCATGGAAACAGTTCACGTTAAAATAGCCGATCTGGCTGTTAAAAAGGAAAGTGGAGTGCTGGTAACATTCGGCCTGGGTTCTTGTATCGGTATTGCCCTTTATGATCATAATACAAAAGTAGGCGGGCTTGCGCATATCCTGCTTAATGACAGCAGCAAGTTTAAACGGCCCAGTAGTGGTGATGTTAACCCGGCAAAGTTTGCCGACACGGCTATTCCTTGCCTGGTTGATCAAATGGTTTCTTTAGGAGCCAGGAGAAATAATCTGGTCGCCAGGATAGCCGGCGGTGCCAGCTTGTTTAATTTTCAAAACGAAACCGGTAATGTGGGTTATAAAAATATTGAAGCGGTGCGTGCTGCCTTAAAAGAGCAGGGGATAAAAATCTCGAGCGAAGCCGTGGGGGGCAAATGCGGCAGGACCATGCGTCTTTTTGTTGATTCGGGGGAAGTAAAGATAACAACTGTCGGTGAAGGAGCAGTGAAAAGTTGAAGGTAATTCGGGTCCTGGTGGTTGAAGATTCTGCATTCATGCGCCGCATTATAAGCGATATAATACGGGAACATCCTGAAATTGAGGTGATTGCCACAGCAAGGGACGGGGTTGACGCGCTGGAAAAAATTAAAAAAAGCAAGCCCGACGTGGTTACTATGGATCTCGAAATGCCCAGGATGGACGGTATGGAAACATTGCAAAAGATCATGGCAAAAAATCCACTGCCGGTTATCATTTTAAGTAGCCACACAAAGATAGGCAGTGAGGTAACTTTGAAATCACTTGATGCGGGTGCGGTGGATATTATTTCGAAGCCTGCTTTAAGTTCGTCAGGCACTGCCAGTGAATCGATTGAAGAACTTAAAAATGTTTTGCCCCAGAAAATAAAAGCGGCTGCTATAGCCCAGGTTAAGTTAATATCTGCCGAGAAACCTGCTGAGGGCAAAGCAAAAAATATTCCGCAGGTTACAAAACAGGTTGATGAAGCTGCTCGTGTTATTGTTGCTATCGGAGCCTCAACCGGGGGGCCAAAAGCACTGGAAGCTTTGTTTAGCAGATTCCCGGCTAACCTGCCGGCAACTGTTTTGCTTTCGCAGCATATGCCACCCGGCTTTACGTTTTCATTTGCCCAAAGACTGGATATGCTCTCCCCCTTAAGGGTTAAAGAAGCTGAAGAAGGGGATGCTTTGTTGAAGGGGCGGGCCCTGGTGGCTCCGGGTGGTTATCACCTGGTGATCAAAAACGGCAGGGCTCATCTGGATACCGGTCCAAGGGTTAATTTTGTCCGGCCGGCAATTGATGTCATGTATCAATCACTTTTGAAGTGTGAACAAAAAATATTGGCGGTGATCATGACCGGGATGGGTAGGGATGGTACCGACGGGACTGTAGCCTTGAAAAAAAAGAAAGAAGATACAATCGTTATTGTTCAGGAGCCAGATACTGCTCTTATCCCCAGTATGCCGGCGGCAGTTATAAAAACCGGTTTGTGTGATGCCAGGATGAGCGTGGAAAAAATGGCCGCTGAAATAGAACGTTATACTCGAATTCTTAGCTAAAAACTGGTTAAAGGATTTGAAAGGAGAGGAAACCGAGTGAAGAAAGACTGGGACTTTGTCCAGTTCAAAAAAGAATTCTATGAGTTTACCGGGCTTGACCTGGACCGGTATAAAGATAAGCAGATGGAAAGAAGGATCGGCCAGCTGGTTAACCGTGAGGGATATGACGGCCTTCATTCATTTTTTAAAGCACTAAAATCAAGTAACGAGCTGCTGCATAAATTCTATAATTATTTAACAATCAACACCTCTATTTTTTTCCGCGATACAAAAATTTATGATTACCTTCAAAACAGCGCCATGGTTGATCTGTTAAATAAATTCAATCGCCTTAAAATATGGAGTATGGGTTGTTCCCACGGGGAAGAGCCTTATACCATAGCTCTAATTCTTGATCAGCTTTCTTCACTGCACCGTGCGGAAATCACTGCCAGCGATATCGATGATAAAGCCCTGGAGATGGCCCGTGAAGCCAGGTACAATCTAAACCAACTCGAAAAAGTTCCCCCGGAGCTTTTGAAATCTGCGTTCGAGCAAAAAAATGGATTTTACTACCTTGCTCCGGCTTATAAAAAGGCAGTTACTTTTAAAAAGCATAACCTTTTGGCGCCGATTTATGATAATATGCCCTCGATGCAAATGATCCTTTGCCGCAATGTTTTTATCTACTTTAAAATTGATGTCCAGGAATGGATTGTAGAAGAGGTTTCAAAAAAGATTTCACCGGGTGGTTATTTAATAATCGGATGTGCCGAATTTATTAATAAACCTGAACGCTATCAATTGGAAAGGGTGATCCCTTCAATTTACAAAAAACTTAAATAAGGCCTGTAAATCTTCTCAAAGCTGCCGATAATGACAGTGGAGGGTTATTATGTTCGGAAAACACAGGCTGTCAGCAATTGTATATTTACTTGCCCTTGCAATCTTTCTGTTGACGATAACCGGGGAGATATCAAACACGTCACCGCGCTTTCGACAAGGTCATGAAGGGAATAATGTTGGAACCGCAACTGAAATAACAGCTGTCCGGAATGAAAGGGTGTTGCGGGAAACTACAGAGTGGGAAACGCTTCTTTACAAGATTTCTTCCCCGAATGAAGGCCCTACAGTTATGGTTATCGGCGGCATTCATGGCAATGAACCGGCAGGCTTTAAAGCAGTGAGTGAAATGACCAGCTGGGCTGTTGATCGGGGCACTCTGCTGCTGTTGCCAAGAGCTAATGAACCTGCGATAGCTGAAAGAACCAGGAGCGCCCCGCAGGATGGCCTTGATTTAAACCGTTCTTTTCCGGGTAATGCCAACGGGGTAGGAACTGAGGTGATGGCTTCAGTTATCTTTTCAGTTATTCAAGAATTTGAACCTGACTGGGTAATCGACCTTCACGAAGCCTCAAATTTTGAGAGGAAAGTGCCCGGTTCTCTGGGACAAACCTTCATTTACCCCCGCGGTGCGGATTCCCTGGACATAGTGCAGGAATTAAAAACGGCGGTTAACAGGACCATAATTAACGAGGAGCATCATTTTCTTATCTTGCGTGGCGGAACCACGGGAACATTAATTAATGCTTTAAACGCAAGCGGATATGAAGCATTGATTGTGGAGACAGTAACGAAAATGCCCATGGAGGAAAGGATCGATTTTCACCACCAGGTGGTAAGCTCCCTGCTTTATCTCCTGGAGATAACAGTATACTAAATCCTTATATCTTATAAGGGTTGGGTTGCCTTGAGGAGAGAACAATTTGGATAGCAGAATTTTAAGTGCAATATTTCAGGATCCGGTGCTGAAACAATTAACTGCTGGTAAATCTACCGGACAGGGCCGTTCAAAAATGCCCGAATCGCTGGTAGCCAAAGTTACTGCCCTCAAAGGTGATGCCGCTGTGCTGCGCTGGGAGGGAGGAAATTTTACGGCTCATTTAAATGCCAGGGTAGTTCCCGGAGAAACACTGCTTTTAAACTATAATGGGACAAAAGAGGGACGGCCTCATTACCGGATCATGGCTCGTTTGCCGGGGTCTGCCACAACAGAAAGTAACGCTTTTATCAACCGGGCCGATTTCAGCGAACCACTGCTGTTTGGCCTTTTCCCCGGAGCAGCAAATAGATACCGGTCGTCGCCTGCCCTGGTTCGGTTTATTCCTCCCCGAAATAAACGTGAAAGGTCACATGCCCAGCCGGACCCGCTGATGGAGCTGTTTTTAGACACAGAAAATTTTGGGCTGGTGCTGGTTTACTTTTATAGCTATGCAGGTAAAAGGCTGGAATTCCGGTTCGTGGTAGAATCGCAAAAGGCGGGGAAAGCGCTAGAAAAAGAAGCAAGGCGCCTGGTTAAAGAGGCCGGAGGAGAAGATAATAATACGGCTGTCCCCCTGCAGTGGTCGGTTGGCAACTTGCGGAAAAAAGCGGTGGAAATACTCCACCAGGGTGGATTTGGTCTTAATGCCAGGGCTTAAAGGAGCATCTTACTTGGAAGATAATCACAAGAAAACTATCAATGAAATACGCCGGGCGGTTGCCCTAAAATATGACCCGGGAAAAAATGAAGCGCCCAGTGTTTCAGCCAGCGGTCGTGGCTGGCTTGCAGACAATATTATCAAGCTGGCCAGTGAAAACAGTATCCCCATAGTCGAAGATACTGCCCTGGTTAAAGTGCTGAGTAATCTTCAACTCGGTGAAGAAGTGCCCCGTGAACTTTATGAAGCAGTTGCGGCAATTTATGCTTTTATTATGGAAGCAGATCGTCGCGGTGGTGTTTAAATTATTTTTAGCGAACCATTGGTTGATAACCTGCTGATATTGTAATGATTTTTAATGCTCGATTTTAGTGTCGCCTTTGCCGGCGACGAACCGGCAACGGTCTAGAATGCAGCTTGGCTGAGCAGAGACTCTAAGTTTAGGTGGAAAGAATTAACCGGTTTATGAAAATGTTGAATTAAGCTTATTATAAAGGAATTTCCGGGTTTCTGACGAACTATTAGGTGAAATTGACCAATCGAAATAAGGCAAGTTTTATGGTAGAGGAGGATTAGGTTTGGAAGTATTTGTGGCCAGGCAACCAATATTTGATCGACGGCAAAAGGTATATGCCTATGAATTACTGTACCGAACCGGCTCTCATAATTACAATCCTACCACGGACGGAGATCTGGCTACTTCTGAGGTCATTGTTAATAGTTTTTTAAATCTTGGTCTGGATAAATTAACCAGGCGAAAAAGGGCATTTATTAACTTTAGCGAGCAGCTGATTAAGAATGAAACAGCGTTGCTTTTGCCCAGGGATTTGATCGCAATTGAAATAGCCCGGGATTATGGGTTTGAACAAGAAACTTGTCAAGCTTGTTTGGCCCTTAAGAAAAAAGGGTACATGATTATCCTTGATGACTACGTGCACAGTTCGGAAACAACAAAATTAGTGGATATTGCCGATTTTATTAAAGTGGATTACCAGGAAACTGAGGCCCGGGAACGTGAAGAAATTGTTAATTACTTTAAAAACAGCAAGGTGAAGCTGATTGCTGAAAAAGTGGAGAATGTTAAAGATTACGGGGATGCCATGGCAAATGGTTATGATTTCTTTCAGGGCTTTTTTTTCTGCGAGCCCACCGTAATAACCGGTAAAGAAGTCCCGGGGGCTAAATTACAAAACCTCCGTTTGCTGCAGGAAATATATAAACCGGATATGGATTTTGACCAGGTGGAAACTTTAATTAAACAAGACCCGTCCCTATCTTATAAATTATTGCGGTTTATAAATTCTGTCGCTTTTCCGCTCCGCTTCCCGATTCGTTCTATTCGCCAGGCCATGGCCCTGCTGGGTCAAAAAGAAATGATTAAATGGGCTTCTTTGGTTGCCCTGCGTAATGTCGGTTATGATAAACCCGATGAACTGATGGTAACTGCTGTAGCCAGGGCTAAGTTCTGTGAATCAATGGCCAGGGCAACCGATCTGCATGATCGCAGCGCCGACCTTTTTTTAACCGGGATGTTTTCCCTGCTAGATACTTTTTTGGATCAACCGATGGAAAGCGTTTTGTCAGAGCTGCCCCTGGCAGAGGAAATCAAAGACGCTCTAAGCGGGGAACCCGGTGCCTTTAGAGATATCCTGGATATGGTTTTACTTTATGAAAAAGGAAACTGGGAAAATGCTTTTGCTATTGCTTCTGATAAATATGGGCTTGACGAAGTTGAGGTTATGTCTTATTACCTGGAATCGCTTGAGCTTGCTGATATGGTTTGGAAGTAGATTATTTTATTAAAATAATGGGAGGAACAGCTAATGGTTTCTGAGACAGAACAAAAAGTATATGACACCCTGGATCAGCTGGGGATTGAGTATGTCCGTTACGAACATCCGCCGGTTTATACAGTGGATGAGGCCAAAAAATACTGGAGTGATATTGATGGAGTCCACTCTAAGAATTTATTTTTAAGAAACAACAAGGGCAACCGGCACTTTTTGGTAGTGCTTGAACAGGCTAAATCAGCAGACCTTAAAGATTTGTCGGCAAAATTAGCTGCCGGAAAACTTAGCTTTGCTTCTGAAAGGCGTTTGAAAGAACATTTGGGACTTGAAACCGGAGCCGTATCTCCGTTTGGGCTGCTTAATGACCAAAAAAAAGCGGTCACGGTTGTTCTTGACAAGGAATTGAAAAAAGAGGAAAAAGTAAATTTCCACCCCAACGTTAATACGGCCACAATTAACCTTTCTTACCGGGGCTTTGAGAAATTCCTGGAACACTGTGGCAATGAAGTGGTATATATTTAGAACGTGTTTGATTTAACCGGTGAGGATCCGTAGCCGGTTAATAATGGTTATTGATTATTACCAGTCAGGCCGGCAAGACAATTTTAGCCGCTTATATCACAGCTTTACCCTTAATAAAAGGGGGCATTAATTTGAAAGATTTAAAGGAATTAAAAAGTACCCAGGAGTTTTTACAAAAAGTTACCGCCGCTTTTGCCGGGGTGGTTGATATTGAAATTGGCATAATTAGCAGCAACCTTGAGGTGATTGCCGGCAGCGGATATTTTGAAAAAGAAGTCGGGGCGATCTATGACGAAGGTTGTATGACCCATAAAATATTATCTTCATCCGGCAGCGAATCAATTTTGGTAGAAAATACCGCATATGCGGTATGTTGTGCTGAATGTGAGTATTCTTCGCACTGCGAGGTCCTGGCTTTCTTGATGTGTCCTATCGCTTATGAGGGGGAAAAGGTGGGGACTATCTCCCTGCTTGCCTTAACCGAGCAGCATCGGCGCAAACTTCTAAACCACTATGAGAAAATGCAGGAATTTCTTAATAAGCTGTGTGATATCATCTTGATTTCCTTGAATGAAAAAAGGATGGAGTCAAAAGTCACCAGTTTAATGAACCAGTTTAAAGATGTAATCAACTCCATTTATGAAGGAGTTATAGCTATTAATGAGCAAGGCGATATTACCAATATTAACCGGGCGGCTGAAGAACTGTTGAATTTGGATCGCAACATAAAGACCGGCATTCACATCAATGATCTATTTCCTGACTTCAATTTGGAAGATGTGTTCAGCAGGGAAGTTGATGAAAGCGATGATTTGTATTATGTTAATGAACTGAGCTATACCGGGCCTGATAATAAAACGATGAACCTGTTTTACAATGTAACCCTGATGCATGAAGAAGAGCTGGTTTCGGGCGCGGTTTTATCTTTTCGCTTGAAAGAAGAAGTAGAAGAAATGGCCACCAGGATTATGCAGGAAAATAAGAAATGTACTTTTTCCGGGATCATAGGTACCAGCAAGGAAATCAACGAAGTAAAAGAAAAGATGAGATTAATTGCTCCGACCGACTCCACAGTATTAATCAGAGGAGAAACCGGAACCGGAAAAAGTATTTTTGCCAGGGCCATTCATGAAGAAAGTCCGCGCCGGAAAAACCAGTTTGTATCGATTAGTTGTGCAGCCATACCGGCTCCCCTGCTGGAGTCAGAACTTTTCGGTTATGAGGAAGGAGCTTTTACCGGGGCGAAAAAAGGCGGCAAGCCGGGTAAATTTGAACTTGCCCATGGTGGGACGATTTTTCTTGATGAAATAGGTGATATGCCCCTTGATTTTCAGGTTAAGTTGCTACATGTTATAGAGAATAAGAGTATTGCCCGGATTGGCGGGGTCTCTTTTCGCGATGTAGATGTTAGGATTATTGCTGCTACCAACCGCGATCTCGAAGATTTAATCAAGGAAGGGAAGTTCAGGGAAGACTTGTATTACCGGATTAATGTGATCCCCTTTACCCTTCCTGTTTTGCGAGAACGAAAAGACGATATTTTGCTTCTAATGCACCATTTCCTGGATTACTATGGGAAGAGGCTTAACAAGAAAATAAACGGCTATAAAGAGGAGGCCAGGGAAGCCTTGTTAGCTTATCCCTGGCCGGGGAACGTTCGGGAGTTGGAAAACGCCATTGAGTATGCTGTGAATATTGAATCAGGTTTTAAAATAAGCAGAAACAGTTTGCCAGATAAGATCAGCAGGTATTACAGCAGCAGCGATACTAGCGGCATAGAAGATTTGTTTTCCCTGGAAAGAAAGGCGATTAAGGCTGCCCTCCAAAAATATGGTAATTCAACCTGGGGAAAGGAAAAAGCTGCTTCCGCTCTTGGTATCAGCAGGGCTACCCTGTACAGGAAACTGAAATCCATTGAACAGGATGTTTCTTAAGATGAGAGGCTGGTTCCGGTTCATTGTCTTTTAAATTAAAATGTAACTTGTGTGAAACCGAAGCCGGGTATTTAACTGCTTTTCGCGGTAAAACTTATTATCACTGCCATAATTGTCAGTCGGTGTTTATGGACCCGGCCGGGCACCTTACCTGTGATGCTGAAAAAATACGCTACGATCAGCATAATAATGATGTGAACGATCCCGGTTACCAAAAATTTGTCAAACCCCTGGTGGAAAAGGTTAAAACGGAATGCAATCAAAATGACAAAGGCCTGGATTATGGTGCCGGCCCCGGGCCTGTTGCTGCCGTACTTCTTGAAGAAAGCGGTTACAAGAAGATTAAAAAGTATGATCCGTTTTACTGGCCCGATCATGGAGTTTTACAAGAAAAATATAATTTTATTATTTGCTGTGAAGTAATTGAACACTTTCGCTCTCCTTCGAAAAATTTCTCCTTCCTTCGCTCTCTTTTGTTACCCGGCGGTTCTCTTTTCTGCATGACTGTCCTTTATGATGAAAGTATCGATTTTAATAGCTGGTACTATAAAAATGATCCCACCCATGTATTTTTTTATCACCGGAAAACCCTGGAATTAATCAAGCGCCATTTCAATTTCAAAGATTTGTTAATTGAAAACAGGTTAATCTGTTTAAAACTTTGAGCACTCACTTTATTATTTTTTCATTATGACGATATTAAATTGTAGGAAGGTTCTGCTTTGCCCTGTTGATATTGATTGCTCAGGCTGTTTTCCAGTGAACACGGCAGGCTGCCGTGGCCTGGACCATGGATGGAAATGCTCAATTTGTAACCAAAGCAAATGCCGGCAGCTACGTCTCCGTAATTGCCTGCGATGGACGGGCACCGGTCCATAATTTAACATAGCTGAGCAGGCACCATTTATTTGATAGCTAACAGAAGTTGAACCGGATTTGCTAGCAGCACGGAGGTTCTAAAATGAAGCCACTGCGCTTGATTATTGTGGAAGACTCAGAAGACGATACTATATTACTGGTGCATAAGCTTGAAAGCGCCGGTTATGAAATTGAATATATCCGGGTTGAAACAGCGGGTGCTTTATCTGAAGCGCTTCAAGATAGAGAATGGGACCTGGTCCTTGCCGATCATGGCCTGCCCCGGTTTAGCGCCCCGGAAGCGCTCACTGTACTTAACAGCAGTGGCAAAGAAGTGCCTTTAATCATTGTTTCCAGCGTTATCGGAGAAGAGGTAGCTGTAGCCGCCATGAAAGCCGGTGC